>Ga0307515_10000233_pt1 | contig 137311 bp, 131 predicted proteins | sample 17_EM_MG_FD_194513 | JGI IMG/M metagenome (GOLD analysis project Ga0307515, IMG submission 194513) | Populus trichocarpa ectomycorrhiza microbial communities from riparian zone in the Pacific Northwest, United States - 17_EM | ecosystem: Host-associated > Plants > Roots > Unclassified...
GCTGACAAATTCCTGTTCAAGACGACCCTGAGCGCAAGTACCAATGTCGATACGATCGACGATTTTTCGGTGGCGGACGACACAATCCAGCTCGAAAATGCAATCTTCAAGGCCGTGGTCGGCACCGGAACGCTCAGTTCGGGACAGTTCGTCAAGAATGCCGCCGGCACCGCTGCAGATACCGGCGACCGGATCATCTACCAGACCGGCACCGGCAAGCTGTTCTACGACAGCAATGGCAGCCAAAGCGGCGGCAGCGTCCATTTCGCCACGCTCGACCCCAATCTCGCCATCAAAAATACAGACTTTTTCATTGTCTGATATGTGAGCTGCAACCCGCCATCATGGCACCGTCGCCCGCTTCTTCTTACAGGGCGTCCAGATTGATACCGACGGTGATCGAGCCGATCGGTTGTCCTGTGCGTGGATCGGAGACGGTCATGCTGGCCTGCGATTGCAGCATCTGGGTCGATTCGTCCTTTTCGACCTTGTCGATGAACATCACATCCGGGCCGACGAGAAAGGTTTGCTGCCACTTCGCCTCATCGCCCTGCCAGTAGTCGGAGGTAATCTCGCTCTCGCCGACGCTGAGACCCTTGGCATCGATGACGAAGATTTCCGTGATAACGCCGTCGGACTGCGCCTGCTTTTCCTTGAGGAACCGCGACAGCGCACTCGATAGAACCGAATCGACCAGCGGCCGTTGTGGGTTGTCGAACTCGGTGCGCCACTGCGCATCCAACTCAGCGATGGCCGGATGCGTCAGGTGGGCGTGCATCTCGTTCTGATCCTTCAGGGCTTCAATGATCGTCGGGTCCGTGATCCAGGGCAGGACACCGGTTTCGACAAAGGCCCTGACCGGCCCGACATGAATGGCTTCCTGCGCACATGCGGGATTTGTCGCGGCGATCAACCACAGAGCAAGCAGGGCAGGAGCCTTGCGGTGCATTGACGTTTCCTTCCCCATCCGCGGGTACCCCGTGGCCAGCGCCGCCGCATCTCTTCTGCGGAGATGGCTGCATTCAGACCGTGATCCTAGCGTAAAAATCCGCAAATCGAAACTTGACGCTCTGACAAATCGTTCGGGCCAGACGGGGGAGACTACTACCGGGCTCGGACCGGCAAAATGTCGCGCTCAACCGGTCACGGCGACCGTTGCAACCTCAGCCGCGGCTGCCTTTGGCGATCGGTTCCTGATAGGTGAAGCCCATATCCCAGGGGAAATAGATCCAGGTGTCCTGGCTGACCTCCGTGACGAAGGTATCGACCATGGGACGGCCCTTCGGCTTGGCGTAGACGGCGGCGAAATGGGCGTTGGGCAGCATCTCCCGAACGATCGCCGCGGTCTTTCCGGTGTCGGTCAGATCATCAACGATCAGGATGTCGCGACCGCCATCGGCCTTCAGTTCCTCGGAAATACCCTTGATGACAACCATCTGACCCTGTTCGACATAGTCGTGATAGGACGCGACGCAGACCGTTTCGATCAGCCGGATGCCGAGTTCCCGGCAAATGATCGCGGCAGGTACGAGGCCGCCGCGGGTGATGCAGACCATGGCCTTCCATTCGCGTCCTTTGCCAGCGAGCCGCCAGGCAAGGGCCCGCGCATCGCGGTGAAACTGGTCCCAGGAAACGGGAAATGCTTTTTCGGGAAGAGACATGCGCGAGGCTCCTGCTTGATCATCGCAGATCGAAGGGTGAAACGGCAACGGCAGTCCGACTGCCATTGCGTAAACCCAGGCTTTACCGGCAATCGCCGCCGCTTTGCAAGCGTGTCGCAGGCGCGCCGCGCGCTTGACCGAGGCAGCAGGGTCAAAAGGCAGGGCCGCCATAATTCGGACCGGATTGCAGGAATGATGCGGCCGCAGTCGACAGGCAGGACGGAAAGCACGCATGATCAATATTCTGCAATCGCATTTCCGTGTCACGGCCGCACTGGTGGTGCGTGAAATGTCGGCCCGTTTCGGCGACAAGCCCGGCGGCTATGTCTGGGCCATGCTCGATCCTGTCGCGCATGTGCTGCTGATGACCGTGCTTTATGCCGCGATTGCGCGCTCGCCCGCACTGGGATCGAGCTTTCCTCTATTCTTTGCGACCGGTTACCTCGCCTTCCAGTTTTATCAGGCAATGTCGTCCTACGTCGCCTCGGCGGTCAAAGCCAACAAGGCGCTGATGAACTATCCGCTGGTCGCGCCGATCGATACGGTTGTTGCCCGCTACATTCTCCAGCTCATCACCACGTCGCTCGTCGCCGTCTGCATCCTCGGCTTCATCATTCTGGAAATACCGCAGTTTTCCGCATCGATAGACTGGCCTTCGGTGATCGAAGCCGCCTTTGCAGCCACCTTGCTCGGCGCAGGTATCGGCCTCGTCAACGTCACGCTCTTCGTGCGCGCGCCCCTGTACGAAAAGATCTTCAGTGTCTTCAACCGGCCGATGATGCTGCTGTCCGGCGTTTTCTTCCTGCCCGATGCCATGCCGCAGCCCTATGGTAGCGTCCTGCTCTACAATCCGGTTGCTCATGTGATCATGTGGTTTCGGTCCGGGTTCTATCCGGAATACCGACCGGCCGCGCTCGACACTGGCTACGTGGTCGAATGCGCCTTCGTGCTGATCTTCATCGGACTGGCTTTGCTCAGCGTCTCTTCGGCGATCCTGCGAAACGATTGATCCGGCAACGGGATCGCGTGGTGCGGACGACGGGGGTCGAACCCGTACGGATCTCTCCGAGAGATTTTAAGTCTCTTGCGTCTACCAGTTTCGCCACGTCCGCATCACTTGTCTTTCAACAAGTTCTCGGGCTTTGGTCAAGACTTGTTCGACTGTTGACGGAAATGTTCGGATCGCTTCACGGCTTGGCGAAAGGTGGTGAAAGCCGATGCTACTTTTCGTCGACTACGGCTTCGGGGCGGTCGCCGCCGTCCGCATGCTCGAAATGCCATGCGCCGCTTTGATCCTGGAAGCTGATCTCCTCGTCATCACCACCGACCTGCTGCTCTGCCGCAGCAGCCTTTGCGGCGGCCAGGGCCATCTCACGGGTGGGAAAGCTCTCGGAAAACACGTCCGCTAGCTTGTAGGCCCATCCGCCATCATGCGGGACGATCATGTAGACAATTTTCGACATATTTTTCTCCCTTCGACCGTCCGTTGCTCCGGACATGTCTTGCCCTCATGAACGGACGTGGTGCACATCTGGTTCCCGAGCGATCTTTTCGTTTCGAATGTCATGGCGAGGCACGGCCGCCCACCATAGCATGTCACGGGCAATCGCGCGCCGCCGAATTCGAAGCCCTTGGGGGGCTGACAGGGACAAACCGATGAGACGTTCGAACATCGCCGGACCCATGGCGCAGTGGATATTGCCGGCAATCGCGCTCGGGCTCAGTATCGCCCTGCAGACGCCGGCTACCGCCGAGGACGCGGCCGCAACGCTTGACGTGACGTTCCTGTTTTCCTCAGACATTCATGCCTGCCGGATGGCCGAAGGTCTTTCTCCCGATTGTGCCGATGAGGGCAAGACGGATGCGAGCCTGCTGCGCCACATCACGGCGCTGAACGGCATGGCCGGGCGCACATGGCCGACATCCACTGAAACTGGCGGACATGCTCTGCCAAGCGCGGGGCAGGTGATCGCCACGCCGCGCGGTCTGGTCATCGGCGGCGACATCACCGATGATGGCGGCGGGCAGGTCGCGGTTCCGGGCGAAGGCTATCAGTTGCGCCAGTTCAGCCAGCGCTATCAGCAGGGCGTCGGCCCGGACCGCATTCACGTGCCTGTTTATGTCGGGCTGGGCAATCACGACCTCGACCAGGACGGCCCGCGCGCGCAGACGGACTGGTACCGCCGCTAGATGCGCGACTATGTCGAACTGAACCACCGCCCCAGCCTGTTTTTCAAGCCGCCACTGCCGGCCGACAATTACGACGTGGATTCCGACAATTATTCCTGGAACTGGGGCCGCCTGCATCTCATCCAGTTGCAGCGTTTCGGGGGCGACACCCGCAAGGGCGCGGTGAGCGGCATGGACTGGCTGAAGCAGGATCTCGCGAACTTTGCCGCCGATGGACGTCCGGTGGTCATCTTCCAGCACTACGGATGGGACGCGTTTTCGACGGAGCACTGGGATACCGCGCACATGACATTCGATGACCAAGGCAGCGGTGCGGATCACTGGTGGAGCGAAGCCGAACGCACAGCGCTCGCCGATGTGCTCAAAAGCTACAATGTCATCGGCCTGTTCCACGGACATGAGCACGACACGCCGATGATCTACCGCTCCGGAACGATCGACCTGTTCAAGCCCAAAGCGGCGTTCAAGGGTGCTTTCGCTCTGGTTCGGGTCACCGATACGACGATGGAGGTGGTGCTGGGCGAAGCGACGGACGATACCGGCCATGTGCGGTTCACCAACAGCTTCAGCAAAGCACTGACGAAAGCGCCGTAATACAGCAAGGGCGACCGAACGGCCGCCCTTGTTTCATTTTATCAATGGCAAAACTCGATTGGATCAGGCCGACAGCTTGGCCGCGATCTTGGCGACGTGGGCACCCTGGAAGCGAGCGGCCTCGAGTTCGATTTCTGACGGCTGCCGCGCGCCGTCGCCACCGGTAATCGTCGAGGCACCGTAGGGCGAGCCGCCCTTGATTTCCTCGAGGCCCATCTGGCCCTGGAAGGCATAGGGCAGGCCGACGACGACCATGCCGTGGTGCATGAGTGTCGGGATGAAGCCGAGGATGGTGGATTCCTGGCCGCCATGCTGGGTCGCGGACGAGGTGAACACCGAACCGACCTTGCCGACCAGCGCGCCGGTCATCCACAGACCACCTGTCTGATCGACGAAGCTGCGCATCTGCGAGGCGACGGTGCCGTAGCGGGTGCCGGCGCCAAAGATGATGGCGTCGTATTCGGCGAGTTCCGCCGGCGTTGCTACCGGCGCGGACTGGTCGAGCTTGAAATGCTGCGCCTTTGCCACATCTTCAGGCACGAGTTCAGGCACGCGCTTCACCGTCACCTCTGCGCCTGCCGACTTTGCGCCTTCCGCCACGGCATAAGCCATGGTTTCGATATGCCCGTATGCCGAATAATAGAGAACCAGTACCTTGGCCATCGTGATCTCCTGTTTTGTCGTCCGGCAATTCCGCTTGATTGCCCATGTGCTTAGGATTTAACAGTTTCACAGCCGACGACCAGAAGCGAACGGGGCGACAGACTGTTCGACAGAAATTGACAGTGACGTTTCGACGTTGAACGATCCCAGGCCAAACAGGATTTCCCATGACACAAGATACGATCGTCACCGCCGCCATGCTCGCCATCGGCGACGAACTTTTGTCCGGCCGGACGAAGGACAAGAATATCGGGCACCTTGCCGACGTGCTGACGCTGGCCGCTATCGACCTGAAGGAGGTGCGCATCGTCGCCGACGACGAAGGGGCGATCGTTGCGGCGCTCAACGGCATGCGCGGGCAATACGACTATGTCTTCACCTCCGGCGGCATTGGCCCGACCCATGACGACATCACCGCAGATGCCGTGTCGCGTGCCTTCGGTGTCGAATGTGTGTACGATCCGGAGGCGATGGTGCTTCTGGGAGCGATGTACGAGCGGCGCGGTATGGAATTTACAGAGGCCCGCCGGCGCATGGCGCGGATGCCGAACGGTTCACGCCATATCCCCAATGCAGTCTCGACCGCGCCCGGCTTCATCATCGGAAATGTCCATGTGATGGCCGGCGTGCCGCAGGTTTTCCAGGCGATGCTGAACGCGATCCTGCCGGAACTGAGAACCGGGACTGCCGTACTGTCCCGCTCGGTGCTTTCACCTTTCGGAGAGGGCGATATCGGCGGCCCTTTGACGCTGGTGCAAAAGGCGCATCCGGAGACGAGCATCGGCTCCTACCCGAAATTCGACGGGCGCAGTTTTTCAACCGATATCGTCATCCGGGCTCGTGACGAGGCGGTGCTGGCTGCCGCCGAGGCCGCCGTGGTTGCGATGATCGCGGAAATTACGGCTGCCAAGGACGGCAGCTAGCCGATCGCCTCCAGCAGTGGACGAAGGCCGCCAAGGTCGGCGATCTCGCGGAAACGCGGGTGATCTTCGGGCTTTTCCGCATGTTCGAACGACCACGTCAGATCATGCGGAACATAGACGCCCCAACTGCCGGCCGCCAGCGCAGGCAGAACATCCGATTTCAGAGAATTGCCGACCATCAGGCTTTTGTCCGGTCCGTCTCCGTGTCGCGAAAAAGCCTTGGCATAGGTGGCGACCGTCTTATCGCTAACGATCTCGATCGCATCGAAGAAATCGCCAAGGCCGGAGGCGGCGAGCTTGCGTTCCTGATCGAACAGGTCACCCTTGGTGATGAGGACAAGGCGGTAGCGACCGGCAAGCGCCTCAAGCGTGTCCGAAACCCCCGGCAGCGTTTCCACGGGATGGCTGAGCATGTCGCGGCCGGCGTCGAGAATACCGGCGATAACCGCGCCCGGAGCCTTGCTGTCGGTCACCTCCAGTGCCGTCTCGATCATCGACAGCGTAAAACCCTTGATGCCGAAGCCGTAGAGGGCAAGATTGCGCTTCTGAGCGGATAGAAGCCGCGCCGGCAAGTCAGCCCCGGCGTGATCCTGCAACAAGGCGAGGAAACGCGCCTGCGTCAGCTGGTAGAACTGCTCGTTCTGCCAGAGCGTGTCGTCTGCATCGAAACCGATCGTGGTAATGCGGGCCAAGATATGCCCCTAATTTGCGGCAATCTTGAAGGGCTGATCGATGCTCGTGCTCTTGCCGCTGTTCACGTCGTTGAAATGGAACCGCAGGATATAGTCACCGGCCGGCGCGCCGCTGACATCGATGGTCAGGGTCGAATAAATTTCCTGGTTGCGGAAAAAGCCTGTGAAAGTGAAATCGCCGAACGCCTTCTGGCCGGCAAGCACATCGCCGGCCGGGTTCAGGATATCGAAATCCACGGTAAAATGGGTCTCTATCTTACCCTGCACAGCCGACTGCTTCCAGCTGAGGCCAACCGGCTCGACATAGGAAATCAGCGATTCTCCAGCCTTGAAGACCGGGGCCTCCTTCGGCTCGTACATAGCGTAGCCGGCAGGATCTGATTTCACGAAAACCGCCTTGCCGAGCGAAAAGGGCAGGGATTCGGAAAAGTCGCTGATCGCCTGGCGCATCACGTCATGGGCACCGACAGCATCGCCGCTTGCAGCAAGCCCCTCGGCCTTGGCTGCCGCCTCGGCCAGAGGCCCGGCCGACACAATGCCGGACTGAGCAAAAACCGATACTGCCGCCAACACGGCGCCGGCTACCATCCTCCGTCGAAAACCTCGCATCACGATCGTCCCTCAAGCTCCCAAACCTGTTGAAAGAGTTCTGCATTTACGACAGCAAGTCAAGGTGAAGGACACTGGCCGACATTCATTGGCGCCACACCAAAAAAACATGACCAGCATAATCATCTTAAATATGTCATCGATGGCATCCAGCGGACTGATGTGTCATAGGAGCGCAACCGATAATCGATGGAAGACAGACCACCATGACCCGCCAGGACGTCGATAAAGCAGCGGAGGCGCTGCGCAGCCTTTTTCCGGCAACACCGCTGCAACTCAACGAGCATCTGAGCACGCGTTACAATGCTTCGATTTACCTGAAGCGCGAGGACCTCTCGCCGGTGCGCTCCTACAAGATCCGCGGGGCCTTCAATTTCTTTCGCAAGGTGATCGCTGCCGGCGGTACGGGCAAGACCTTCGTCTGCGCCTCGGCCGGCAACCATGCACAGGGATTCGCCTTCGTCTGCCGGCATTTCGGCGTGCCGGGGGTGGTGTTCATGCCGGTGACCACGCCACAGCAGAAGATCGACAAGACGCGCATATTCGGTGGGCCGTTTATCACCATCAAGCTGTTCGGCGACTTCTTCGACCAATGCTATAAGGCGGCTCAGGAACACGTTGAAAAAATTGACGGTTTCATGGTTCCACCATTCGATCATGCCGATATCATCGAGGGGCAGGCAACGGTTGCAGCCGAGATGCTGGAACAGTTGCCCGACGGTGTACTCCCGGACCTCGTCATCCTGCCGGTCGGTGGCGGCGGGCTGTCGGCCGGCGTCACAGGGTTTCTCGACGGCATCGTCAGCCCGAACGCGTTCCTTTTCTGCGAACCAGCCGGTGCGCCGAGCCTCAAGCGCAGCCTAGAGGAAGGCACGCCGGTGACGCTCGATCACGTCGATAACTTCGTCGATGGTGCAGCCGTCGCCCGGATCGGCACTTTGAACTTCGCAGCCTTGCGGCACTTTTCCGCCGATCAGGTTATGCTTCTGCCGGAGAACGCCATCTGCGTGACGATCACGGAGATGCTGAATGTCGAAGGCGTCGTGCTGGAGCCTGCCGGCGCCCTGTCGATCACCGCGCTGGAAGCTTTCGGCCGGGAACGGCTGGAGGGCAAGACCGTGGTCGCCGTGGTGTCCGGCGGCAACTTCGATTTCGACCGCCTGCCGGACGTCAAGGAGCGGGCGATGCGGCATCTGGGGCTGAAGAAATACTTCATCCTGCGCATGGCGCAACGGCCGGGCGCACTCAAGGATTTCCTGAACATGCTCGGCGAGGAGGACGACATTGCCCGCTTCGAGTACCTCAAGAAATCGGCGCGCAATTTCGGCTCGATCCTGATCGGCATCGAGACACGGCACCCCGAGAATTTCCCGCGCCTCAAAGCCGCCTTCGACGCTGCGGGGATCCGCTACCAGGACATTACGGACAACGAAATACTTTCCAATCTTGTCATTTGATTACTGTTATTAATCAGTTGATTGCGGTTGTTTTCTAATCCAAAATATTGGCGCTCTGGAGAGGAAGCCCGGGCCTCTTGGGAACATCGGACGAGATTTTTGCTCCTACCTGCGGCAGAGAGGACCGATCCCGGCCGGCACAGTGATTTCACGATGGCACTTTGGAAACGGGTCTTGGAAGCAGCCATTCGCCATGATAAGTCATCGCTTATGGCGTCATTTTTCTCAAAATTGTTCGGCTTGTCCGGCGGTGCGGCAAAGGAAGCGGAGGCGGTGCCCGGCAAGACGGAGACCTATGCCGATTGCCTGATCAAGGCTGCACCCAAGCGGGAGGCATCGCAGTTTCGCCTGGGCGGCATCATCGAAAAGGATGTCGACGGCCAGATGCGCACGCGCTCCTTCATTCGCGCCGACGTCTTCAGTTCCGAGCAGGATGCGATCGACGCGGCGTTTCGCAAGGCCCGCCAGATTATCGACCAGCATGGCGCATCGCTGTTTGCTGATGATGCACAGACACGCCAGGTCTGAGCTTTTCCAGGGATGCGCGAAAACGGCGGCCATTGTGCCGCCGTCTCTGTTTTAAGGCCGTCTCAGAGCGTGATGCGGAACCGCGTAAACCCTTCAGCGCCTTCGCCGGCTTCCTCGATCTTCACGCCCTTGACAGCAGTTGCATAAGCCTTGGCCTTCGAGCCGCTGTCGAAGACGACGGTGGTGCCGGCAAGTGGGGCAAACGTCCAGTTGGCGTCGGCCGAAGGGTTGATGGTCCCCTCAGTGATGATGTAGCGGACGATCACGTCGCGGTTCGTATCCGGTGCGACGAAGACCACCTTGTCGGGACCGATCTCGGGAAAGTTGCCGCCGCCACCGGCCCGGTAATTGTTCGTAGCAACTACGAATTTCTGAGCAGGATCAATTGGTTTTCCGGAGAATTGAAGATTTTGAATCCGGTTTGATCCGGGGTTGATCTCCTTGCCGTCCTTGTCGTATTTCGGCGATTGCGAGAGATCGATAGCGTAGGTGACGCCATCGATGACGTCGAAATTGTAGGACGGGAAACTGTCGCTGAGCAGCACGGCATCCTTTTCGCCCGGGGCGACAGGATTGAACATGCCGGCGGACATTTCCAGCCAGTTCTTCACCTGGGCGCCGGTGATGACGACCGCCTGCACCGTGTTCGGGTACAGATAGAGGTCGGCAACGTTGCGGATGGCGATATCGCCGGCCGGTACGTCGGTATAATAATCCGCACCGCCACGGCCGCCAGCCTTGAAGGGTGCGGCTGCAGAAAGAACCGGGAGGTCCTTGTATTCTGTCTCCTTCAGCATGTCCTTGATGTACCAGGTCTGCGCCTGCGAAACGATCTGTACCGACGGGTCGTCGGCGACCAGGGCGAAATAAGACTGCAGCGGCGCCGAGGTCTTGCCGACCGGGGTGCGGACATAGGCAAGCGTTGCATCATGCTCGGCCTGAGCGGCGGCGAGCACCTCCTTCTTGTCGCCGACATTGGCGACGACCTTCTTGTCTTCCCGGTGATAGATCGGCCGCGCCTCGCTGGTGGAGGAGACGACACGCCAGGTTCCGCCGTCGCGCTCAAGCAGCAGATCGATCAGGCCGAGATGCGAACCCCAGAAGCCGCCCATGACGCCGGGCTTACCGGAAATCAGACCCTTGACGTTGTCGACTCCGGCAATGCCTTCGAACTTCGGCCCGGGGAAATCGAGGTGGCTGTGGCCGGTCACGATCGCGTCGATACCCTCGATGGCAGCGAGCGGCACGGAGGCGTTTTCGAGATTTTCCGCATAGGCCTGCTGGCCGATGCCGGAGTGGGACAGGGCGACCACGATATCGGCGCCGTCTTCGCGCATCTGCGGAACCCAGGCCTCGGCCGTCTTGACGATATCGCGGGTCATCGCCTTGCCCTCGAGGTTCTTCGCATCCCAGGTCATGACCTGTGGTGGCACGAAGCCGATCAGGCCGATGCGGATTGGATGTTCCGCGCCACTGCCGTCCTTCACCTTGCGATCAAGGATGATGTAGGGCTTCAGGAAAAGCTCGTCCTCGCGCGCATTGCCGGCCAGCGTGCCCTTGGTCAGGTTGGCGCAGACGAGCGGGAAGTTCGCGCCGTTCGTGACGTTGAACAGGAAGTCGAGGCCGTAGTTGAACTCGTGATTGCCGAGCGTGCCGCAGTCATAGCCCAGCACGTTCATGGCCGCGATCACCGGGTGCATGTCGCCGGACTTCATGCCGCGCTGATAGGCGATATAGTCGCCCATCGGGTTGCCCTGCAGGAAATCACCATTGTCGACGAGGATCGAATTGCTGGCCTCGGCGCGGATCGTGTCGATGATCGAGGCGGTGCGGGCAAGGCCCATCGTGTCGTTCGGCTTGTCGGCATAGTAGTCATAGGGAAAAACGTTGACGTGCAGATCGGTCGTTTCCATGATCCGCAGATGCGCCTGATTGGCGGCGGCGCGCACCGAAAACGGATGCAGCAGCACCAGTGCCGCGCTGGCGGAAAGGCCGCCAAGCAGCGAGCGGCGGGACAGGGAGAGGAGGCTGGACGGGTTGCTCATTACAATCACCTTTCGAACGGTCAGACGCCTCGCATGGCGGGCGCGGCTTCACGGATATGTGCGCAAGGATGATGACCGGAGTGTGATCCGACTTCGGACAAGCAATCCCTCGGGCTGGATGATGGCCGATGAATTCTGCGAGGCAAGCCGTGGAATTTTGCAGTTTTGCGGTTTCGGGTCAGGCCCGGGCCACAAATCTCGCGATGCGGATTATAAAGTTTTCTTCAAACTTGCCGGTTAGGACTAGGTCACATGCAATAAAAGTGACGCGTGCCATGGCCAATCTGTTTCTGTTTCTGGGTGAAGCGTTCGTCTACGTGACGATCATGATCACACTTCTCCACCTGCGTCACAGGCTGGGGCTAGGTGTGTTCATCGCAGCACTCGGCGTCATGCACTTCATCGAGACCTATCTTGCCGCGGTCTTCTACGTGCAACTGCCGTTCGGCGTGATTTCGCCGGGGTCGGCCGTGCTGTTTTCCGGCAAGCTGATGATGATCCTGCTTCTCTACGTCAAGGAGGACGCAGCGACTGTCCGCCAGCCGATCTACGGTCTCCTGGCCGGAAATTTTCTGACGGTTGGCCTCGGCTTCATTCTGCAGCAGCATGTGACGGTATCGATTGTGCCCGGCCGCATTGCCGATCTCGCCTTCATAGACGAGATGGGTTGGCTCATGGTGTGGGGCACGCTGCTTCTCTATCTCGATTCGCTCATCATCATCCTGCTCTACGAACGCTTCGGACGGCACTTGCGGCGCTTCATGACGCTGCGATTCTTTCTTTGCGGTGCCGCCGTACTGACCTTCGACCAGGCCGGATTCTTTATCGCGCTGCATGCCCTCAACGGTGCGCCGGCAGAAGTCTTCTGGGGCGGCTGGCTGGCAAAGATGGGGGCTGCGGCCTTCTACTCGGTGCTGCTCGGGGCCTATCTGCATTTCTCCAATCATACCGTACTCGCGGTATCCCGCCGTCCGATCGGCGATATTTTCAACGACCTGACATTTCGCGAACGCTACGAGGATCTCCTGTCGCGCTCAGGACGCGACAGCCTGACGGGGACGCTGGACCGCGGCCGCTTCGAGTTCGACGGCATGCGGCTGATCAGAAATGCTGTTGCCGCGGGTACACCGGCAAGCGTCATGATCATCGACGCCGATCACTTCAAGGCCGTGAACGACCGGCTGGGACACCCGGAGGGCGATCGCGTGCTGAAGGCGATCGTCAGCGCCATCAAGACCCAACTCAATCCGGGCGACCATCTGTTCCGTTATGGCGGCGAGGAATTCGTGATCGTCAGCGAGAACCTGAACGCAGCACTGGCTCTGCCGCACGCCGAAAAAATCCGGGCAAGTGTCGAGGCAAGCGTTAGGACCAGCGACAGCGCCGTCGTCACCATCAGCATCGGGATCGCATCGACACCCCAGGACGGCGCAACGCTCAAGGACCTACTATCGCGCGCGGACAATATGCTCTATCGCGCCAAGGATGCTGGCCGCAACCGGGTGGAGAGCAACCTCTCGTGACGGCAAGCCCCCTACAATGGGGCTCAGACGCCGACATTCGGGCGATCGATGATCTCGCGCAGGGAAAAACTCGAATTGATCTTCACGACATGGGGCAGGGCGGACAGCCAGTCGCGGTGGATACGCTCGTAGTCCTCCAGATCCTTTGCCGCGACGCGCAGGATATAGTCGTATTCGCCGGACATCAGGTAGCAGACCAGCACATTGGGGCAAAGTTTGACAGCCGCTTCGAACTCGGTCAGCGTCTTGGCGAACTGGCCTGACAGAGAGATATGCACGATCACCATGATGCGGTAATCGAGGGCCTTGTGCGACAACCGCGCATGGTAGCCGCTGATCACACCGGTCTTTTCAAGAATATCGACACGCCGTGAACAGGCCGAGGCTGAGAGGCCTATCTTCTCGGCAAGCTCCGCATTGGCGATCCGGCCGTTCTGCTGGAGAATCCGCAGAATTGCAGCATCAATTGCATCTATCGCCATGGATCGAATTTCCTTCGAATATTCTCTTTCACACGCAACAATACACGAAAATGAATCACTTTTGCATCCGTCTTTGCAAGGACATTCCACGCTCTTTCTGGTTGGCTAAGGACGTCGAGGAAAGCGGCTTTTGCCCAATGGAGAGGAACGCGTATGCGTATCGGTTGCCCGAAGGAAATCAAAAACCATGAATATCGTGTCGGCCTGACCCCAGGTGCGGTGCGCGAATATGTGGCGCACGGTCATGAGGTGATCGTCGAGACAAAAGCGGGGGCGGGGATCGGCGCGGAGGACGACGCCTATCGTGGCGCCGGCGCGAAAATCGTCGCGACCGCGAAGGATGTATTCGACAGGTCCGACATGATCGTCAAGGTCAAGGAACCGCAGCCTTCGGAATGGGCGCAGCTACGCGATGGACAGATCCTCTACACCTACCTTCATCTCGCGCCGGACCCTGAACAGACAAAAGGCCTGCTCGGCTCGGGCGTGACCGCGATAGCCTATGAAACCGTCACTGATGATCGTGGCGGCCTGCCGCTGCTCGCACCGATGTCCGAAGTGGCCGGACGGCTGGCGATCCAGGCGGGTGCCACGGCACTCCAGAAAGCCAATGGCGGGCGCGGCATCCTGCTTGGCGGCGTGCCGGGCGTCCTGCCGGCCAAGGTCACGATCCTTGGTGGTGGCGTCGTCGGATTGCATTCGGCACGCATGGCCGTTGGTCTCGGTGCCGACGTTACCATTCTGGATCGCTCCATCCCGCGCCTGCGCCAGCTCGACGAGCTTTTCGGCGGACGCATCCACACGCGCTTCTCGACCATCGACGCGCTCGAGGAGGAGGTCTTTTCGGCCGATCTGGTCATCGGCGCCGTTCTCATTCCCGGTGCCGCCGCACCGAAGCTTGTAACGCGCGAAATGCTCTCCGGCATGAAGAAGGGCGCCGTCATCGTCGATGTGGCCATCGACCAGGGCGGATGCTTCGAAACCTCGCACGCAACGACCCATTCCGACCCGACCTATGAGGTTGACGGCGTCGTGCATTACTGTGTTGCCAACATGCCGGGCGCCGTGCCCGTGACGTCGGCGCAGGCCCTGAACAATGCCACTCTGCATTACGGGCTGCAGCTTGCCGACCGAGGTCTGAAGGCAATCGCCGAGGACCGGCACCTGCGCGCCGGTCTCAACGTCCACCGTGGCCGCGTGACCAATCGGGCCGTCGCAGATGCGCTTGGCTATGAGAGCTTTGCTCCGGAAGCGGTGCTGAACGTCGCTTGATTTGGTAAGCGATCATTAGATGAAGGCGCCGACGTCCAGGTGATGCGGCGCCTTTTGTCTGTCTATGCGGCACTGGAAACAATTGTTGCGGGCGGAGCGGACATGCAGATAGGCGATGTCGTTGCGCGACAAGAGTTCGTCCGCTCTGTCTGTAATGCGCGCCGTTTCGGTGACGGCACCTGTTCCATAGACGATCCGGTCATCGGCGCAGTAACCACGGAGGATGAAGTCCGGACTCGTTTCCAGAACGGGTGGCAGAATTTCGATTGCCTCGTAGCGTGGACACGGTTCGGCATGAAGAAATATCGGGCCGGTCTCGGCATAGGGCTGCAGCGCCGGGAAGGGACGATAGGCCAGGATGAGATAAGCCTCTCCTTCGTCGATATTGCGAAGGCAGTGGCGGCACGGTGTGCCGGCGCCCGTCGACCGGCTGACCTCGGGTTTCATCCCGTAGGCATCTGGACCGCCGCTCCAGAGATGACGGGCGTCATTGGTCGGCATGGCGGCAAAAAGGATGGTGGACATGGCAGGCTCCATTGTTTTCCTGCCATGAACCTGCCGGTGGCGCGCAACGGGCGACACCCGTTTCTTGCGGGCTCGATCGTGTTGTCAAAACAGCCCGGACAGCGCCGACAATTCCTTGTCGCTCAGTGGCGTCAGCATGTCGTCCCGGGTCGAGACTGGGGAAAAACCGAAACGCTGGTAGAGTTGCAGTGCGCGCGGGTGGTCGAGATTGTTGGTCGAGACCTTGACGACCTTGGGATTATAGCTCCAGGCGGCATACAGGGTCTGCAACAGGAACCACTTGCCGAGACCGAGGCCCAGAGCGTGCTCGAACATGCCGAAGTGCGACAGTTCGATCGTATCCTCGTCCAGTTGCAACAGCTCGAAAAAGCCGGCCGGAGCGCCATTGACGTAGATGACGGAGACGGCGTTCTGCTTGTTGTGCAAAGCCTTCGTCAGGGCGTCGTCGTCGAGACGCAGGCGATCAACCCAATTCCAGCGCCGACCGACCTGCAGATAGAGGAAGCGATAGAACGGCAACGGGATTTCCGGGACCCGCATAATCGCCGTCTGTATGTTGATCGGCACGGGCAGGCTTTGCTTGGGTGGCGCCGTCATCTCCAGTTCGGTGATGTGGACCGCGATGGGTTCCGGTGTCTTGCGCATGGCCATTCAGATCATTCTTTCCCGGTAACGACAGCCGTATCGGGTTTGCTGCCCCATTCCGACCAGGATCCATCGTAGAGCGTATTGTTTGTATGGCCAAGCGATTGCAGCGCCAGCGTGATGATGGCCGCGGTCACACCGGAGCCGCAGGTCGTGACGACGGGTCGGGAAAGATCGATGCCCGCGGCCTCTATGGTGCTGCGCAACGCTTCTAGCGATTTCAGTTTTCCGCCTTGCGAAAACACGCCTGACGGCAGGCTTCTTGCGCCCGGCATATGCCCCGAGCGCATGCCCGCGCGCGGTTCGGCTTCTTCACCGGTGAACCGTCCGGCACCGCGTGCATCGGCGATCTGACGGTCGCCGGAAGCGACGATCGCGGTCATCTCCGTGAAGCTGGTCACGGCAGCGGGGTCGAAACAGGGTGTGAATATCGTTGGGGTCGGCGAAGGAACGTCTTTGGTGACCGGCCGGCCTTCGGCTTTCCAGCCATCCATACCGCCATCAAGAACGAAGACGTTTTTGGCACCCATGGTCCGCAGGCTCCACCAGACGCGCGGGGCGGTAAAGATGCCGGGACCGTCATAAACGACGATCGTATCGGTCTCGCTGATCCCGAGGTCACCGGCGGCTTTGGCGAAGAAGGCCGGCGTGGGCAGGGTGTGTGGCAGGCCGCTGGTCAGATCGGCAATCGTATCCTGGTCGAAGAACACGGCGCCCGGGATGTGCGCCACGGCATATTCCGCCTTGGGATCGCGGTTTTGTGCAGGAAGATACCATGAGGCGTCGACGATCTTGACGGACAGATCGCCCAGCCGCTGTTCAAGCCAGTCGGGGGAAACGACGAAGGCGCTGGTGGTGTCGGGCATGCGGCTGGTCTCCAGTCAGAGGGCGGCGGCTTCGGGCTTGCCGAACCGGATACGGAAGCGACGGTTTTCCTTGCCCTTCTTTTCGATCTTGGCAATGAAGATGTCGCCGACTTCCTGGGTTTCGGAAACATGCGTGCCGCCGCAGGGCTGGCTGTCGATTGCGGCATTTTCGCCGACGCAGACAAGACTGACCCGGCCTAGGCCGATCGGCGGACGCACGTTCTTCGACTTGACGATGCCCGGATTGGCCATCAGGTCATCGTCGGTGATCCATTGCAGATAGACGGGATGGTTGGCATGGACGAGCGACATCATCTCTGCGGTGACCTTGTCCTTGTCGATTGTTTCGCTCATGTCGAAATCGACCCGGCTTTCTTCCTCGCCAACAGCAGCGCCGGTAATCGGGTAGGGACAGACGACTGACAGCAGGTGGCAGGCCGTGTGCATGCGCATCAAACGGTAGCGACGCTCCCAATCGACATGCAGCACGAGTTTTTCGCCGACGTCAGGTACGGGCTGCGCCTCTGCCGGGACATGGAGGATGACATCCTTGGTTTCGCCGTGGCGGGTAGTGGAAATCTCGATGCGGCTGCCGTCGGCGCGCTCGAAAAACCCGCTATCGCCTGGCTGGCCACCGGAGGTGGCATAAAAGCAGGTCTGGTCGAGCACGATGCCGCCATCGTCCAATACTGCCGTGACGATTGCTTCCGCTGTCGAGAGATAGAAATCTTCGCGGAAGAGGGCAATCGTCGGCAAGGTCATGGTCATGCTATCCAGCGGGTTCGTATGGCACAAAAATATCGGACGTTTTGCTCAACCAGGCCGGAACCGGCAGGCCCTTCGACGTCAGGAATGCCGGGTTGAACAGTTTTGATTGATAGCGGTTACCATAATCGCAGAGGATCGTCACGATGGTATGTCCGGGTCCCAGATCTTTTGCCAGGCGGATGGCCCCGGCGATGTTGATGCCTGAAGAGCCACCGACGCAGATGCCTTCATGTTCGATCAGGTCGAAGACCAGCGGTACCGCTTCCTGATCAGGGATCTGGTAGGCGAAGTCCGGCGTAAAACCTTCGAGGTTCGCGGTGATCCGCCCCTGGCCGATGCCCTCGGTGATCGATCCACCGGAGGATTTGAGTTCGCCGGCGGTGTAGAAGCTGTAGAGTGCAGCACCTTCCGGATCCGCAAGTCCTATCTTGATGGCCGGGTTCCGTGCCTTCAGGCCTTCCGCGACACCGGCGAGCGTGCCTCCGGACCCCACGGCGCAGATGAAGCCATCAACCTTGCCCTCGGTGTCGCGCCAGATTTCGGGCGCCGTCGTTTCCACATGCGCATTGCGGTTTGCGACGTTGTCGAACTGGTTGGCCCAGATGGCACCATTCGGTTCCGTCTTCGCCAGTTGTGCTGCGAGCCGGCCGGAGAGCTTCACATAGTTGTTCGGATTGCGGTAGGGGACCGCCGGAACCTCGACGAGTTCGGCGCCGAGCAGTCGCAGAGCATCCTTCTTTTCCTGGCTCTGCGTTTCCGGGATAACAATCACGGTGCGATATCCCAGCGCCTGCGCAACGAGCGCAAGGCCAATGCCGGTATTGCCGGCCGTACCCTCGACAATGACGCCGCCGGGTCGCAGCGCGCCGGTCTTTTCCGCGTGACGGATAATCGAAAGTGCCGCACGATCCTTGACCGACTGGCCCGGATTAAGGAACTCGGCCTTGCCGAGAATGGTGCAGCCCGTGGCCTCCGACGCACCCTTGAGGCGAATCAACGGCGTGTTGCCGATGGCATCGAGAACGGATGGCAGAACGGACATTGAAGAAACCTCTTATTGTGTGGCTGCTGGACCGACCGGATGTCGCCCCAGAAGTGATCTGGCCGTCGATGCAAGAGCCCGGCGCAAGCATATTGCCCACCCTGATCGTCGAACAGCCGTAGATTGCCGTGTTTTCGGCTTGCCGACCATACAAGACAAGAAATAGTGTTTTAACAGAACGGCTTCGCAGACAAAAATTGACCCGACCGTGATAAAGCGCAGGTTTCTTCACCGGTGTGATCCAATTTTGGCGCAAAGTCGTAGGATGTTACGAATAGGTAGCGGCTTACAAAACCGCAAGAGACAGGATTGCAGCCCATGGCAGGCGATGATTTGAACACGGTGGATGCGCTGATCGCGCATTATGCGGCTGGAATTCTTCCAGAACCTGCGCGCGTTCTCGTTGCTGCTCATCTTGAGATCAAAGCCGTCAATCGACCCAAGCTTCTGGCCTTCGAAACGCTTGCCGGTGATCTTCTCGAAAAGATAGAGCCCGCTCCGATGGCGTCAAGAGACCGACGCCTGGAGGAAATCTTTCTTTCGAAGGTGGATGGAGAGAAACGGGCAGACCTGCCGGTGCGTCCGAAAAATGCGCTTCTGCCCCGCGCATTGCACGACTTCGTCGGTTTCGAGGCCGAGGATATTCCGTGGAAAACCAAGCTTCCGGGTTTCAAGGAATATATCGTCGGCGATTTCGACGGTTTCGAAGTCAGTTTCTTCTGGATACGCCCCGGACGTGCCGTGCCAGCGCACACGCACAAGGGCTGCGAGTTCTCGCTGGTGCTTGATGGTGCGTTCCAGGATGCCCGCGGCCGATACGGCCCCGGCGACATCTCGGTTGCGGACGACAGCGTCGATCATCGGCCGATCGCCGAGAAGGATCGCCCCTGCATCGGTTTTGCAGTGGTCGATGCACCGCTGAAGTTGACCGGCTCGCTGCGGCAATTGATCGGCGACCTGATCGGCTGAACACCGGAACAATGCCTCCGCTGAAGCGTCTTTCCGGCATCAAGCAAGCAAACAGCAAGGACGTTCCATGAGCGACTATATTGCACGCCCGGAACACGGGCTCGCCTGGGTGACGGGTGCGAGTTCTGGCATCGGCAGGGCTCTCGCACTGCGGCTCGTGAAGGATGGATACGCGGTCGTTGCAACGGCGCGCGACCATGAGAGGCTGGTCGCCTTGCAGCACGAGGCGCAGGGACCGGGGCGGATTATCGTGCTGGATGGCGACGTCACCGATCCGCGCGACATGGAGCGCATCCTCGCCGCCATAGAATATGATCACGGGAAACTGGCTCTGGTCGTCCTGAATGCTGGTGTCTATCTGCCTGTGCATGGCGAAGACCTGCAACGCGACGATTTCGAAAAGACCTTCGCGGTGAACCTGCATGGTGTCGTGAATTGCCTGCTGCCTGCGATCCGGCACATGAAGGCGAACGGGACGGGCGGGCAGGTGGCACTGGTTTCTTCCGTCACCGGATATGCCGGCCTGCCGACAAGCGCGGCCTATGGCGCCACCAAGGCGGCGCTCATCAACATGGCGGAAAGCCTGAAGTTCGACCTCGACAAGATCGGCATTCGTATCCAGATCATCAATCCGGGCTTCGTCGAGACGCCGGCAACAGCGCAGAACGCTTTTGCCATGCCCGCCCTTATCAGCCCCGCCGAAGCGGCGGACCGGATCGCTGACGGCCTGACATCGAAGGCTTTCGAAATCACATTCCCAAAGCGTTTCACCTATGTGCTGAAGCTCCTGCGCCTGCTGCCTTACCCCGCCTATTTCTGGCTGATCAACCGTGCCACAGGCTGGAAGAAGCGACCGCTCGAGGCGCGGGCGAGGCCCGATGATTTATCCGGGAAGAACCAGGCTCGGTCCTGAAACTAAAAAACGCCGAGTTGTTGCCTGGAGCCTGCTAACTCATAATCGCGGATCCTGGGTGAATATTGCGTCGATGATACGGAAGACGTGAGGAGCGAACGGCGTGCCCACGATATCGCTGCGCTTCATAGCTGATCCAGCAACATCGCTCATCGAGGCAAGACGAGTGTCAGCATCAATCACCATTATGCTGGAACCGTCTTCGTTCTCAAAATTAATCATGGCTATCAAGCAGCGGTCGCGCTCGGTTGTCCCGTCGCCCCAGGCACCATAGATCAGATCGATGTTGGCTGGATGCGTCTCCAGAGATGCGCCAACCGTCCATTGGATGTAGTAGCATGCCAGCGTTCTCTCGGCCTGATGGACATAGCCCCAGATCGTCCGTGACTCACTTCCACAGCAATCACAGAACCCTCCGCTTTCAGCGGATGGTTCAATCTCGATTTCGATAGGAATCTTTTCTGGTTGCATTGGACAAGTTTAGCAGCCGAAAGCGATACTGTCGCGAGGGTGCTCAGCCAATTTTTTTTAGCCCATTATCCGTTCCCGCAGGCTTTTCTGGGCGCTTTCGTCAATCGGAAAGTTCCACATAAGGGCAACTGCTGCGAGCTTCAAAACGACCGGTATCCAGGCATAAATCACAGCGAGGGCAAATAGGGCGGATGGATCGTTGATCGCTGCCCGGGTCGGATCAAAGCCGAAAAAGGCCAGAAGCGGAAGCACGAGGCCAGCGCCAGCCGCAAGCGACAGCTTGGTCGCCAGTCCCCAGGCCGCGAAGTAAAAGCCGCTCCGCTGATCGCCCGAAGACGCCGTATCGGCGTCGATCACATCCGCCTGAATGGATGGTGGCAGGGCCAGATCAAAGCCCAGCAACAGGCCGGTTGCAGCGCAGACAAGGGCAAAAGGCACCAGCGATCCCGGTGCCAGAAGCGGCACCGTCATGAAGATCAGGCAGGCAAGGATCATCGCAAGGCACCAGGCGCGATGTTTGCCAAGCCGGCGCGCGACGAGGGTGGCAAGCGGCACGCCGGCAATGCCGCACAGAAAATACAGGAACAGCAAGGGGCCACGCATCTCTGGCAGTTCCAGGCGCGCGGAGACGAAATAAAGAAACAGCGTGGCGGGAATGCCGTTGGCAAAGCCGTTGAGGAAAAAGGCAGCGATCAACCGCAGAAATGGCCGGTTCTGGCCCAGCAACGCCAGTGCCGGACCGAGGGCAAGCCGCTTGATGGTTGCGTTGCGCGGCTCCGGTACGATGAAAACGGCCATGCTGCCGAAAACGAGAAGCAGGACGGCGACGGTGACGCCAAGGGCCGCCAGCCCAGAGAAGCCCTTTGTCTCGAAGCCAATCGTGAACGGCAGGACGATGGCGATCAACGTGCCGACCAGCGTCAGCGCCTCGCGGACCGCCGTCAGCGCGGTGCGCCCGTGATAATCAGGCACGAGTTCAGCACCCCAGGCGGCATAGGGAACGGTGGCCAGAGTGAAGGCGAGCGAAATCACCATGCCCCAGACGGCAAGCCAGCCAAGACCCGCATCGGCCGGCGGCCAGTACAGCATCCAGGCGGACAGAGCCGCGACCGGAAGCGACAGCAGAAACAGCAATCGACGGCGGCCGAAGGTCGGCTGAATGCGGTCTGCGACATATCCCGTCAGCGGATCGGTCAAGGCATCGAACAGGCGGATGAGAAGAAGCACCCAGCCGACGGCTGCGATCGGCAGACCGAGCGTTTCGGTGTAGTAGGTGGGCACGAGAGCATAGAGCGGCAGGCCGAGGGCTGCCAGCGGCGCGGCAGGCAGGGCGTAGGCGAGCAGTACGCGGCGGCTGATGCGACCACCGGGCGCACCGCCGTCGTGCTGTCTATTCATAGACGACCTGTCTGACGTCGATATTGCGGGCGCGGAACCCGGCCTCGCAGTAGTACAGGTAGAATTCCCATAGCCGCTTGAACCTGGTGTCGAAGCCGAGCGGCTCTATCCGATCCCAGACGGACCAGAAGCGCTCGCGCCACTCGGCCAGCGTGCGGGCATAATCGAGGCCGAAGCCGAAATCTGCGCTCATCTTCAGCCCGGCCTTCCGGCCGAGATCGACGAGATGCTCTCGTGTCGGCAGCATGCCGCCGGGGAATACGTATTTCTGGATGAAGTCCGGATTGTCGCGATACTCCTGATAGGATTCCGGCTTGATCGTGATGATCTGCAAGCCGGCCTTGCCGCCGGGTTTCAGGCAGCGCTGCACCTGCGAAAAATAGGTCGGCCAGTATTTTTCACCGACGGCTTCGAACATCTCGATGGACACGATCCGGTCGTACTGGCCGGTCTCATCGCGGTAGTCCTGGAACTTGATATCGACCTTGTCGGAAAGACCGGCCTTCTGCATGCGATCCGTCGCAAAAGCCAGTTGCTCGCGGCTGATGGTCAGGCCCGTGACACGACAACCGATCTCGCTCGCCGCATATTCGGCAAAGCCGCCCCAGCCGCAACCGATCTCCAGAACGTGATCGCTCGCGCGAATGCCGGCTGCCTCGGCCAGCGCCTTGTATTTCGCCCGCTGCGCCGACTGCAGATCGTTTGCACCATTGGCGAACAAAGCGGACGAATAGGTCATGCTCGGATCGAGCCACTCTCGATAGAAGGCATTGCCGAGGTCATAATGGGCGGAGATATTACGCTTGGAGCCGGATTTCGTATTGGCGTTCATCCAGTGGCGGAATTTTTCGACCAGCAGGAAGAAACCGCGGGCACCATTGGCAAAATTGCGGCCAACATCGGCATTCACCAGAAACAGTTCCAGGAACGCGCCGACATCCGGGCTATCCCAGTCACCGTCCATATAGCTTTCCGCCACCGCTATCGTGCCGCCGGTCAGCGCGCGCTGCGGCAGGTTCCAGTTGTGCAGCGTGACGCAGGCCGAAGGGCCGTTGACCTTGCCCTTGATCAGCACGGTACGCCCGTCCGGCAAGGTCAGCTTGAGCGACCCACTCTGCATATGCACGAGGCCACGCAGAACCATCTGCGCCTTTGCAGGCAAGCCCTTGATGATGCGTGAAATATTGTCTGCCGAAAGACGCTCGGCGTCCTTCTGATCGGAATAACACGTGTCTGCTGTGCTCATACAACGGTCCTCAGCAATCATTGCTCATGACGCAAAATAAACTCATTCCACCGGGTCGCCAAGGAGGGGGGTGCCGGTGTAGCGCGGATGCCGCAAGGAACGACCCAGGTCCCGCAATACCCTCGGCGGGTCGCCGTCGTCCAACGGCGCACACCTGTCATTCTTCCAGACGCTGACCGGTTCCGGCGCTGCAGGCCGCGGAACGTAACGCGCGCCCTTGATCCAAAGTTTCAGCGCTTCCCAATGGATCCCGGCGACAATCTTGATTGTAAGATGCGGAATCTGCGCGACAAGCCGTAAAATCTGACCTGTTGTCAGGGGCCGGCGCTGGCCGGAGAAGGTTGCCGCCAAAAGCGGGCCTTCTGCATCTGTCTCCAGAATCCGCCAGCGGATTTCAGCACCGGGCGGCAGCATGCGGAAATGATATCGCATCGCCATCGGCATGAAGGGAGAGACGTAGAACAGCTTGTCGCACTGCTGCCGGATACCGGCCGGGCTGGCCTGTCCGGGCGCAACCGGGCACACATAGGTGTGGCGCTCGCCAAAGGTGTTGCGCACCTCGTAGATCATCGCGATTACCGCGCCTTCGGCGTCATAGGCGTAATAGACGGCGAGCGGATTGAAAACGCGTCCTAGAATGCGCGGGTAGCAGGCGAGCAGTATCCGCGCAGGCGGTATAGAGAGGCCGGCCGTCTCCAGAAGCGCATCGGCATAGCCGCGCAGCGAGCGGCCCTTCAAACCCGTATGGTCCGCTTCGTGAAAGGACAGGAGATTGAAACGGTTCACGGAAAAGACATGGCTCATGCGACCGGCATCCTCGAGCCTGTCGAGGTCGACCAACAGCGAAAAGACCGTATAGTTGAACCGGTGCCCTATGGGCTTCATGCGCTGGTGCATGACCTGGCCGGCATAAAGCACCGCTGCCTCGCCCGAAGGCGGACCATTCGCTTGCATATCGGAACCCTCTGCCTGTTTCGGCTGCATCTATTCCGCCGCTTCCGCAAATGCGTCCGACGGCGCGGGCTGACGCCAGGGGATGATGCCGCCCAGCGCTTCGGCTGCCGCGAGGCCGGACGTAAGGCCATCCTCATGAAAACCATAGCCGGTCCAGGCGCCTGCAAAAAACGTGTTGTTGTCACCCTGCATCGCTTGCAACCGTTGTTGCGCCTTCATCGAGCCAGAATCGAACTGCGGATGATCATAGGAGAATTCGGCAAAGACGGTTCCTGGAGCCGGGTCACGTTCGGGGTTGAGGGTCACGAACAGCGGGCAGGCTGGATCGATGCCCTGCAGACGGTTCATCCAGTAACTGACGGCCACATCCTGTTCGCCGCCCGGACGGCTGGAGCGCATGTAGTTCCACGATGCCCAGACCTTGCGCCGCTTCGGCATGAGGCCGGCGTCGCGATGAAGCACGACCCTGTTCGGCTGGTAGGGAACGGCGGACAACAGCGCGCGCTCGTGGTCGGTCGCATCCGCCAGCATGCCGAGCGCCTGGTCGCTATGGGCGGCCACGATCACCTTGTCATAGACGGCCGTTTCGCCCCGCGTATCGACGATGACGATCTTGCCGCCATCACGGCGAATGGAACGCACGCCGCAGCCCAGGCGAAGACGGTCGCCAAGCGGATAAAGCAATTTTTGCAGATAGGTGCGGCTGCCGCCCGAGACCGTGCGCCATGGATGCGGCGTCGAATAGATCAGCCGGTGATTGTCGAAGAAATTGACGAAATGTTCGGCAGGAAACTGCAGCATCTTGCGGGCCGGCGTCGACCAGATGGCAGCTGCCATCGGTACGAGATAGTTGTTGGTGAAACCCGGCGAAAAACCGCGCCAGTTCAGATAGTCGCCGATCGACATGGCGCTCAGACGCCCGGCGATGCGATCTTGCAGGCAGACCTTGTTGAAGCGCAGGATTTCCCGAAGCATCAGGAGAAAGGACGGACGGATGAGATTGCGTTTCTGGGCAAACAGGGTCGCGAGATTGTCGCCGCTCCACTCCAGCCAGCCATTGTCGAGGGACAGCGCGAAGCTCATGTCGCTCTTGTGCGTCTCGACGTCGAGTTCGGCGAACAGAGCCGTCAGGTTGGGATAATTGGCTTCGTTATAGACGATAAAGCCGGTATCGACGGAAATCGGCTTTCCATCATAGTCGATGTCGACCGTCGCCGTGTGACCGCCGGCGCGCGCGTCCTTCTCGTAGAGCGTGACCTCATGCACCGGGTGCAGCGCCCAGGCGGCCGAACTGCCGGACACGCCGGAGCCGACGACGGCGATGTTCAGGCGTCGTTTGCCGGAATAGTGCGGGGCATGGGAAGGCGAAACGGTCATGCGGCATCCTTGATCGTATTGTAGGCGGCAAGCGCGCGGTCGCGGGCCATGGCGTGATTGACGATGGGGGCTGGATAGTCAGAGCCGAGCGCCACGCCTGCCGCCTTCAGCACAGCCTCCGGCGCTTCGAACGGCCGATGGATGTACGTGTCGGGCAGGCGCGCCAGTTCGGGCACGAAGCGGCGGATATAGGCACCTTCCGCATCGAATTTCTCGCCCTGTAGGATCGGGTTGAACACCCGGAAGAACGGCGAGGCATCGGCGCCGCTGCCGGCCACCCATTGCCAGCTGGCCGCGTTGGATGCCGGGTCGGCATCCACAAGCGTATCGGCAAACCAGGCTTCGCCCTGGCGCCAGTCGATCAGCAGGTCCTTGATCAGGAAGGACGCAGCGATCATTCGGACGCGGTTGTGCATATAGCCGTGCCGCCAGAGCTGGCGCATGCCGGCATCGACGATCGGGTAGCCTGTCATGCCCTTCGTCCAGCGCGAGAACGCGTCATTGTCGGAAACCCAGGGAAAATCGTCATATTTGCGGTTGAGATTTTCCGTCGGCAAAGTCGGGTGGTGGAACAGGAGGTGATAGGAGAAATCGCGCCAGACGACCTCCTTGCGGAAGGTCGTCACATCTTCAGCCGGCGCATCGCTGCGGCCCCGCGTGGCATGCCAGATCCGGGCCGGCGAAATCTCGCCGAGCGCGAGATGCGGGGAGAGCTGGGATGTTCCCTGAATGCCCGGCCGGTCGCGGTTGTGCTTGTAGCCGGCAAGATCCTGGTCGACGAACTCCGAAAGCCGTTGAAGCGCGGAAGCCTCTCCCGGTGTCCAGATCTCCGAAAATGTCTTCGCCCAATCCGGCTTCACCGGTAAAAGCTGCCAGTCATCAAGCGTTTCAGAGTCCGGCCATTGATCCGGCGCTTGCAATGCTTTCGGAGCTTCGATCGGCACATCCGGCTCACCGGAACCTTCGAGTGCGCGCCAGAACGGCGTATAGACGCGGTAAGGTCCGCCGGTTCCGGTTTTCAGGCGGGCTGGCTCATGCAGCAACTGCCCTGCAAAACTCCGAACAAGAAGGCCGCTATCTCGCAGGCCATCCATCAGTGGCTGATCGATCGCGATACCCTTGGGATCGTAGCGCCTGTTCCAGAACACCGCCCCGGCACCCGATCGTTTTGCGACTTCAGGCAGAATGTCTCTTGCTTGCCCCGACAGGAGGACAAGCCTGCTTCCAAGCTCCGCCAGAGACGCATGAAGCGCCTTTAGCGAATGATGGAGCCACCAGGCCTGCGCCGCGCCGAGCGGGCCGGTTCCGGTCTCTTCAGGTTCGCGCATATAGACAGGAATGATAGCTCTACCCGTGGCCACCGCTGCGCTGAGCGCATGATTGTCATCGAGCCGAAGATCCTTGCGGAACCAGACCAGGATAGGACCGTCGTTGGGTGAAGTGTCGTTTGGCATAGCCGTCCGCATGCGAGTTCGCGTTTTTTTGTCTACGCAGATACGGCGGGAACGGATCAAAGGTTTCGCCCGAAACCTATTTTATTTCATCATTTTGCGGGCAGCCGGCAGATACGAAAAGAGCCACATTCGCAAATCGCGAATATGGCTCTTTTCAGAAACTGGCTCCCCGGGCCGGATTCGAACCGGCGACCTGTCGATTAACAGTCGAATGCTCTACCGCTGAGCTACCAGGGATCATCTGCGCACTTGCGCGCTGCAGAAGTGAGGCTGCTAATACAAATGCTTTTCCGATTTGCCAAGCGGTTTTTCAAAAAAACTGCACAATCCTTGCCAGACTGTGGAGAACGCCCCATTTGCTGGAAAGACAAACAGGCGGAGAACAATGGCCTCACCGGAAAAGAAGACCTATTTCGGCGTCGACAGGCGCACACAGGAAATCGTGCTGGGAAAATTCCGATTCCGGCTGCCGCAGTCGCGCCTGTTCCGGGTGCTGATCGGTGTTGCGCTGATTCTGGGCGGTATCCTGGGCTTTCTGCCGGTGCTGGGATTCTGGATGGTGCCGCTGGGCCTGATCGTGCTGTCGCAGGACTTTGCCGTCGTGCGCCGGCTGAGACGTCGTTTCGCAGTCTGGTGGGCGCGCAAATGGAGGACATCGTGATGTCCAGGGATGTAGCGATCTGACAGACGGGGCAGGGCGCCGGGATCAATAATAACCGCGCCTTCGGCGTCGACTATTGCGTCCGCCGCGCGCTTTGCAGCGTTTCGTCTCCGAAATAGAACTCGCTGAGTTCCTCTGCCGAAATCGGCCTGCTGAAAAGATAGCCCTGCAGTTCGTCACATCCCGATAGCTTGACGGCGAGCGCCTGCCGTTCGGTCTCGATGCCCTCGGCAGTCACCGGGATATGCAAGGCGTTTGCAAGGGCGATCGTCGCCTGGAGAACGGCCCCGGCATTTTCGTCATGATCCAGCGCGACGATCAGCGAGCGATCGACCTTCATGCGGTCGAAACCGAACTGCCGCAGCGTGCCGATGCTGGCGAAACCCGATCCAAAATCGTCAAGCGCGATCTTTATCCCGGCGGCCTTCAATCCTTCGATTGCCTTGTGGGCCTGATCCGGATCGGAGATCAACACACCTTCCGTCACTTCGATGCACAGACGTTGCGGATCAAAATCCGCGGCCTGAAGGGCGTCGACGACATTCTGCGTGAAATTCGGGTTTTTCAGCTGCATCGGAGAAACATTCACGGACAGGCCGATGCCAGGCCATTGTTTTGCCGCCGCGACAGATTTTGTCAAAACCTGCATGCCCAGAAGATCGATCAGGCCCGAACGTTCCGCCATGGGGATAAATAGGTCGGGGCCGTGTCGCACACCTGCATCCGTCTTCCACCTTGCCAGCGCCTCGACGCCGCACATCGCGCCTGTTCCAGCATGAATCAGCGGTTGGAATGCAACGTCGATACCGTCTTTCGACAGCGTATTGCGCAACTCGTCTTCGAGCTTTGCCAGACGCCTGGTATCGACATCAAAACTTTCTTCGAATTCGACGGTAATGCCACGGCCCAGATCCTTGGCGCGATAAAGCGCTATGTCGGCCCGCCGGATGAGCTCATCACTGTCCAACGTCCCGGCCCGCGAAAGGGCAACGCCAATGCTGGCTCCGATGCCGATCGTGCGTCCGCCGATCTGGAAGACCCGCTCGAGCGCGATCTGGATCTGCCTGCCAATGCCGAGAGGACTGGGTTCGTCCGCTGTCGCGATCGTCACGACCGCGAACTCGTCTCCGCCAAGACGAGCGATCATCGCGTCCTCCGGCAGCGTATCACGGAGGCGACCGGCGACTGCCACGATGAGCTCATCGCCGACGCCATGACCCCAGGCATCGTTGACGCCCTTGAAGCCATCGAGATCAATGAAGTGCAGCCGCAGCCAGGCATTTTCGCTGCCGGACAACCTTGGGATTGCGGCCATTGTTTCCAGAAGCCCGGATCGATTGAGCAGTCCCGTCAAAGCGTCGTGGGATGCCCGGTGGCGTGAACGCAGCCCGCTGGCCTTCAGGCCATTGATGGTGACAAAACCGACCGCGCCGATGGCAAGGAGAAAAACCACGAAGATCAGCGCGGCGGTGCGAATGGTCGATTCGACCTTGAGGTAGCTTTTTGTGCCAGGCGTCTGCGATGGCCAATTGAAATAGGCAACGGTTTTCCCGTCGACATCCATAAGGGGCGCCGACAGTTTGGCCCGGAGCGGTTCCCGATCAAGGCTCAGTTGCGCGATGTTGAAGCTTTCCGAAATCTCGGCGACGACGTCCGGCGTGACGTGCTTGGCAAAGGCAAGCACATAATGATTTTCGGGGCGGGCGCTTTCGTCCGTTTCGCTCGGGCTGATGACGGCAGCGCCAATCAAGGCCACGCCGGCAGTGGTGCGAATGAAATGAACGGGGACATCGGTGGCGCGATCGGATTTTCGCGCTTCGGCCAACATTCCGGCGAACGCCTCACCGAAGAAAGCCGACAGCGGCGCCTGCATCGGCCCCCCGTTCCTGTAGGCGACAACCGTATTGTCCTTGTTATCAATGACGATGGCGGTGTCGTAGAGCGGGTAATCGGCGGTCGTGGAAGCCCAGTTCTCGACGATCCAGTCCGCACGGGTATCCATGTTCACCTGGCGATAGGCGTCGTCCCAGTAGGCATTGTCGCGGACCGTCGCAGCAAGCTGTTTGCGCAATGATTGAAGCGCGCCACCCGCGGCATGCCGTGCCCGATCATCATCGATCGCATTCGAGGTGGTCGTGATCATTTCGATCGACCGCGCGACCAGACCGGCCAGAACCGCAGTCACGAGGATGAAGACGATCGCTATAAGGGCGACCGACCACTGATTGAGACGGCTGGATGACTGCACGCTGTATCGCACTGGAACTCTCCGCGGACCATGATGACATATTCAAGGGTGTTCGATCCCTGAACCGCAGTGAGGCATCATGCCCGCAGAAGCGCTGCCCGATGATCCTACAGAAACGTCTATAAGGCATCGTTAAAAAAACCTCTTGAATTGGAAGTTGACACCATGAATGCGCTGGTGACATCCCCGAATGGCGGATCTACGATCTATATACCGAGGTGGAAGCGCACCGGACACAACATGAAGGACAAGCCCATGGAAGACGCGAAGGACGCTTCGGACCAGCCTGCTCACGATACGAGCGAACTCGAAATGGTGGTCCTGATGACCCCTGACATGGCCAATTTCAGCGGCAAGGTGCATGGCGGCGCCCTGCTCAATCTGCTGGATCGCGTGGCGTTCTCCTGTGCCTGCCGATATTCGCAGGAATATGCCGTCACGCTGTCCGTCGATCAGGTCGTCTTTCGACAGGCGATCCACGTCGGAGAACTGGTGACGTTCCGGGCGTCGATCAACTATGCCGGACGCACCTCCATGGAAATCGGCATCCGGGTGGAGGCGGAAAACATCCGGACCGGGCAGCGGCGCCACACGAATTCCTGCTATTTCACGATGGTTGCAGTCGATGTAAACGGACGCCCGACCGGCGTTCCACCCTATGAACCGGCCACCGAAGTGCGCAAGCGCCGGCGACGGGCGGCAGAAATCAGACGGAACTTGCGCGTCGAATTCGAGGCCCGCTTTCTCGCGACCAGTTCGGGTTCGGAGAAGTGATCCGGGTGGTGGCGTATCTGCTGGTTCAATTCATAATTTTCAACCTGAGAAATTCAGAACAGAAAGCCAACAAAATTTCATAACGCCCACTTGAAAGATTTCATAACGACAGACACGAACAGCGCGCATTGATTCGGCCAAGATATTGAAATCGTTGTGGTAAATATTGGAGGCCTCGCCCGGAATTGAACCGGGGTGCAAGGATTTGCAGTCCTCTGCGTCACCACTCCGCCACGAGGCCTCGACACGCTGAATGTTGCAGCGGTGCCGGGCGTTTAGACCGAATCTAAGCCTAGCGCAAGACCTGTCATTCTGAATGGGCGCCTTTTTTCATTCTGATTAACCGCTGATGGGGGCCTGGAGCAGGCGACCGGCGGAACCGTTTTCCCGCGGCTGTTCCGATGCGCGCGCTGCACCGGTTACGGACCGCGCGCCTTGATCGACGATCTGGCCGAACCGGTGGTCTGCGGATCGCTCGCCAACGCTGCTGCCGTTGACTTCCAGACCCTCGGTCCTAGTTCTCGAAATTGTTGACGACGAGGAGTTTTATATGATCGCAGGACCAAACGTTCACGCGAGGACAGGGGTGTTGGGTCTCGACGATATTCTTCTGGGGGGCCTGTCTCGTGGGCATGTTTTTCTCCTTGAGGGGAACCCAGGCACCGGCAAGACGACGATCGCGCTGCAGTTTCTGATCGAAGGGGCAAAGCTTGGAGAGCGCTGCCTTTACATCACGCTGTCGGAAACGGCGTCCGAGCTTCGGGACGGCGCTGCATCGCATGGCTTCGCGCTGACGGACGGTATCGAGGTATTCGAGCTTGCGCCACCTGAAAGCCTGCTCGATCCCAACCAGCAGCAGAGTCTCCTCTATTCCTCCGACCTTGAACTGGGTGAAACGACGCGCATCATCCTCGACGCCGTCGATCGCTTCAAGCCGCAGCGCATCGTTCTCGACAGCCTGTCTGAAATCAGGCTTCTTGCCCAGGGTTCGCTGCGCTATCGCCGCCAGATCCTGGCACTGAAGCACTATTTTGCCCGCCAGGGAGCAACCGTGCTTCTGCTCGACGACCTGACAGCGGACGTTCGCGACAAGACCGTGCACAGCGTCGTTCATGGCGTCGTCCATCTTGAAGAACTTGCCCCGAATTATGGCTCTGAACGCCGACGGTTGCGGGTCATCAAGTACAGAGGCCAGTCGTTTCGAGGCGGCTATCACGATTTCTCGATCAAGACCGGCGGCGTGATGGTCTTTCCACGGCTGGTGGCAAACGAGCACCGCACAAGCTTCGTGCGCGAACGTCTGACCAGCGGCGTCGATCGCCTCGACAGCTTGCTTGGCGGCGGCCTTGAGCGGGGCTCCAGCACGCTTCTGATCGGCCCGGCAGGAACGGGCAAGAGCACGTTTGCGCTTCAATTTGCAGCCGCGGCCGCCGGGAGAGGCGAGAAGGTCGCGGTCTTCGTTTTCGACGAGGAGCTCGGGCTTTTGTTCGGCCGCATGAAGGGGATCGGAATTGACCTGGAAGCCCTGAGTTCGTCCGGGCATCTGCATATCGAACAACTCGATGCCGCCGAAATGTCTCCCGGCGAATTTGCGCAGCGAGTTCGCAACCTTGTTGGCAGCGCCGGCGCACAAACCGTCATCATTGACAGCATCAACGGTTATCAGGCATCCATGCCGGAAGAAAACGCGCTGATCCTGCACATGCACGAACTTCTGCAGTATCTCAATCGCCAGGGTGTCAACACGTTTCTGACAGTGGCCCAGCATGGCCTCGTCGGAGACATGAAATCACCGGTCGACGTCACCTATCTGGCCGACACCGTCGTTCTGTTGCGCTATTTCGAGGCAGCGGGCAATGTGCGCAGGGCGGTGTCGGTGATCAAGAAACGCACCGGCCGACACGAGGATACAATCCGAGAATACAGGATCACCGAGCGCGGGCTTATGCTTGGCGAGCCGCTGTCCGAGTTTCAGGGTGTCTTGCGGGGCGTGCCGACATTCATCGGTTCGCAGCCGTTCGTCACGCCCGTGACCGGGAGCAAAGCCGATTCCTAATTGCGTCAATCCCGTCGCCATCATCTTCACGCCGGACGGACGCGACGCGCAGATCGCGACCAGTCTTTTGTCCGAGACCGGCATACCATCGCGTACGGTCGCCGACATCATCGCGTTCTCGAAAGCGCTCGACGACACGACGGCACTTGCCGTGGTCACCGAGGAGACGTTGAGATCGAGCGACCTGAAGGCGCTGGCCGACTGGGTCGCAGAACAGCCGGCCTGGTCGGATCTGCCATTTGTCGTGCTGACCCGGCGCGGCGGAGACCAGGAACGCAATCCGAGCGCCGCACGACTGTCGGAAATCCTTGGCAACGTCACCTTCATCGAGCGCCCGTTCCACGCAACGACGTTCATCAGTGTGGCCCGCTCGGCGTTGCGAGGACGCAGCCGGCAACTTCAGGCCCGATCGCTGCTGGACGATTTGAGGGAAGGCGAGGGGCGTCTCCAGACCGCGCTCGAGGCGGGACGTCTCGGAGCATGGGAACTTGATATCGGCAGTATGACCTTGACGGCATCTGATACCTGCAAATCAATTTTCGGACGCAGGCCCGATGACGCCTTCGACTATGACGACCTGCTTTGCGCCGTGCACCCGGGCGACCTCGAGCGGATGCAGGCAGCGGTCCGCCATACGATCGAGACGGGTCGCGACTATGCGATCGAATATCGTGTCATCTGGCCGGATGGGGCGGTTCACTGGTTGGAAATCCGTGCCCAGCTCTATCGCCAGAGAAACACCATGGTCGAGAAGCTGGTCGGCGTGTCCTCTGACATTACCACTCGAAAGCTCTGGGAAGAGGAATTGAAGCGGCTGAACGATACGCTGGAGGAGCGGGTCCAACTTAGAACCGCCGAACTCAAGGCGTCGAACGCCACGCTTGTCGATCAGGTCGCCCAGAGGGAGCGCGCCGAAGAACAGCTGCGCCAGTCGCAGAAAATGGAAGCCATTGGTCAGCTAACGGGCGGAGTAGCCCATGATTTCAACAACCTGCTGATGGCGGTGCTCGGAAACCTCGAGCTTCTGGCCAAACATTGCGACGGTGATCCGAAAACTTTGAGACTTGTCGAAGGCGCCATGCAGGGCGCACAGCGCGGCGCTTCGTTGACGCAACGCCTGCTGGCCTTTGCGCGACGACAGGATCTCAAGGTCGAACCCGTCGACCTCAAAACGCTCGTCGTCGGGATGGGCGACCTGCTTGCGCGCTCCGTCGGGCCTGATATTCATGTTGCGATGTCGCTGCCCGATGCGCTGCCGATGACGCTGATCGACGGCAACCAGGTCGAACTGGCTTTGCTCAACCTTGCGGTCAATGCCCGCGACGCCATGCCCGATGGTGGAGATATATCCGTTTCGCTCAGACGGGAAACACTTGCGCTGCCCCAGAAGGATCTTGCTGCAGGCAACTACGTGGTCCTCTCCGTCGAGGACACCGGACACGGCATGAACAAGCAGACACTTTCCAAGGCGATTGATCCGTTTTTCTCGACAAAGGAACTGGGGAAGGGGACCGGGCTTGGCCTGTCCATGATCCATGGGCTGGCCGTGCAGTTGAATGGTGCCCTGAAACTGACCAGCGTCCTGGGCTCCGGCACCAAAGCGGAATTGTGGTTGCCGTCGACCGCGCGCCAGGCGGAACAGGCCGCAACGGTGGTCCCGACAGACGCAACCGGCGAACAGGCGCCCTTGCGCATCCTGATGGTCGATGACGACGCGCTGATCGCCATGAGTTCTGTCGATATGCTGGAGGACCTCGGGCATGTGGTCACCGAAGCAAATTCAGGCAAGGCCGCATTGGAACTGCTGCAAAGCGGCCAGCAGTTCGATCTGGTGATCACCGATTACTCCATGCCGGGCATGACAGGCGCCGAGCTTGCGCGTGCGGCAAGAGCGCTGTTGCCGCAGTTGCCGATTGTGATCGCCTCCGGCTATGCCGATCTGCCGCCTGGCGCAGGCATTGATCTGCCGCGGCTTTCCAAACCCTACAGCCAGGCACAGCTTGAGGCGGAAATCACAAAGGCCGTGTCGGCACGACACTGACCATACCACCGCCGGTTCCGTCGAAATGTCAGCTACGGGCGGCTGTCCGAGAAGTCAGGCCATCTTCAGCATGTCCTGTCGCCGTTCAAGAAAAGACAAGGTCTGGTCGAAGGGCATCGCCTTGCCGAATAGATAGCCTTGCCCGATGTCACAGCCTTCTTTCAGGAAATAGGCCAGCTGATGATGCTCTTCGATACCCTCGACCGTTGTCTTGACCTCGAGCCCGCGGCTGAGATTGAGAAGTGCCTGAACGATTTTGTCATGCCTGCCGCCGCCTTGCCCCAAGGAGCGGACAAAGCTCTGGTCGATCTTGATCTTGTCGAACGCATATCGGGCGAGCTGGGACAGGCTTGAATAGCCCGTGCCGAAATCATCCAGCGCAACGAGGATGCCGGCAGCGTGCAGGTCGTCGATGATCGCGGCGGCAAGCGCCGGATCCTTGATCAGCGCGTTTTCGGTAATCTCGATTTCCAGACGTTGCGGCGCGAACCCGGCTTCCTCGACAATCTCCAACAGGCGGCTGGCAAGCAGGCGATCCTCCATCTGAACCGCCGACAGATTGAAGGACAGGCAGATATTCTCGGGCCACAGCTTGGCATCGCTGCAGGCTGTTTTGAGCAACTGCTGGAACAGTGGCGTGATCAGGCCGGTCTCTTCCGCAATGGCTATAAACACCTGCGGCGAGATGCTGGTGCCGTCCTCCAGCGTCCAGCGCGCCAAGGCTTCGAAGCCGCAAACGTCGCCGGTGCGCAAATCGACAAGGGGTTGATAGTAGGGCCGGATCCGACCGCTTTCGATGGCCGCCCGCAGACGCCCCTCAAGCTTTGCGCGCTCAGACACTTTCTGCTGCATCTCCTCGCGAAACAAAAGCGCGGTATTTGCGCCGCGGGCCTTGGCTTCATAGAGCGCGACATCCGACTTATGGCAGACATCCTTGATCTCGGCGCCATGCTCGGGCCAACGGGCATAACCGATGCTGGCGCCGACCTGGCACCAGAGCGCATCGATCTTGATCGGTCGCGTCAGGGAGTGGACGATCAGTTCGGCAAACCGCCCGTCCCTTGAGGGCAGAAGGTCGCGTGCAATGACGATAAACTCGTCGCCGCCAAAGCGAAAGACGCAGTTTTCAGCGCCGAAGGCTGACAGCCGCTTGGCCACTTCCTGCAGCAGCAGGTCACCTCCCTGATGCCCGAGAAGGTCATTGACCTTCTTGAACCCGTCGAGGTCGATGGAGAAGATGGTCGCCATCGCCTGATGCTCTGCATCTTCGGTGACGGAGAGAGGAAAGGTTTCAAAGCGCTCGAAGGCGTATCGATTGGGTAGGCGCGTCAGGTGATCATGCGTCGCTGTCCACAAGGCGCGGCGACCCTGTTCCTGTTGCCGCTGCATCTCCTTGCGGAGATCGACGATGCGCAAAAGCGAATACAGAAAACTTGCAAATCCGGCGATGATGAAGGCGAGGAAGAGAGCGTCTATCCGGTCGCTGGAATGGACGCGGAATGTCGCCATCACATTCACGCGAAACGCATAAAGCAGCCCCCAGAGTGCGAGCGCGCCGGCCAGGACTACGAGCAGCTGTTGACCAGCTCGCGTTTCAAAAAATGCCGGCACTCGCAACCTCCCAAATACCGTATTTCAAGGTTTCGACCCGCCGCAGACCGATCGGCTCAGTCAGCGGCGCGGTTGTACACCGCGTTCAGACTTCATATTGCGGCACGAAGGTTAAAATTGCCGAAATCGTTTTCGGAAGATGCAATACAAGGATTTGACAAGTGCAGGAGAGGTTGTCGGAACTATTGGACGGCGGGCGGGTTTCGGCACGAAGGAGACGCGCATGACAGGGCAGAAAGTTTTACTGATTATTCTCATGGCTTTTTTTGTCGTCGCGTTGCTTCTGATCTATAACGGGTTTTACAATCCGGTCTCGACCGGCAGCGTCGCGGTTCCAGCCATCTCGCAACAGAACTGATGGGGCATTTCACGGTTTGGGCTGTCAGAAATAAAATATCGTCAACCACTCGTTCAGATGACCGGGTTATGTTGACGATACTGAAATCGCAGCCGAAGGCCCATACGCATGCCCCCTTGGAATGAATTGCTGGCCAATCTTGCGATCGTCGCGATCTCCACCTCCTTGTGGACCTTCGGCAATCGCCATGTTGTGCGCCATGTGCCGCGATACGCGTCGGCTGTGTTCGGGTTGATCATGGCGATCGGCACGCTGTGCGCAATGTCACTGCCGTTTCAATTCCACACAGGCGTCTTTCTCGATCTGCGCTACACGTTTCTGACGGTCGCCGGGCTTTTTGGGGGGCCGTTTGCAGCCATGAGTCCGTTCGTCACGGCCATTCTATGGCGCATTGTAAGTGGCGGCACGGGGATCTGGGTCGGCATACCGCTGATCTTCATGGCGACGGCGAGCGGACTGATCGCCCACAGATATATCCGTGGCATTCCTGACGGAAAGGCGATCATTGTTGTTGCCTTGGCCGTGGTTTTCAGCGGGACGGCCGGCTTTTTCGTCATGGTTCCGCTTGAGCGATGGGGCGTGGTCATGCCGACCGTCGTCGCACCGTTCGCTTTGCTCCTCTTTGTGTCCGCAGTCGTTTCAAGCCTCGCGATCTCGCAGGAACTGAAACGCCAGGAGGCAACCAATCTCAACCGCATCTACAGGGCGATCATCGAGGCATTGCCGGATTGCCTGAATGCCAAGGATCTGGAGGGGCGTTTCATCGCGGCCAATCCGGCAACTGCCGAACTCATGGGCGGAGGCAGATCCGCGGATCTCATCGGAAAAACCGACTTCGATTTCTACGAGCCCGAAGCTGCCGCAGTCTTTCGGGCGGACGAAGAAAAAGTCTTGCGCGACGGACATCCCGCCACGATAGAGCAACGGTTCACCCGCTCCGATGGAACGGAAGCCTGGCTTTCGACGCTGAAGGCACCGTTCACCGACGACGATGGTGTCCTGATGGGCATGATCACCCATAATCGCGAGATCACCGATCGGAAGCGACTGGAAAACGACCTGACGCGTGCGCAGCGTCATCTGTCCAACGCCCTTGCCAGCATGGCCGATGGCTTGGCGATGTTCGACGCCTCCGGACATCAGGTCTTCAGCAACAGCCGCTATACCGAAATGTTTCCGCTGACGGCGGACATTCGGGTTGCCGGGACGTGTCTGCGAAAGATCCTGCATGCGGCTATCGAAAGAGGCGAAGAACTGCCATTTGCCGGCAATGTCGATGACATGATCGAGCGGACCGCGGACGCGTTTCTTCGGCCCGGAGACAGACAGATGCGCCTCGCCGACGGTCGCTGGATCGAAGCCCGGACCCGCACTACGGATGAAGGCGGCAGTCTGATCGTGTTTTCCGATATCACGCGGACAAAACGCGCAGAGGAAGAGCTTCGAAACCTCAATGAACGACTTGAGGTCATGGCTCACACGGACGGCTTGACGGGCTTGCTCAATCGTCGGTCGTTCGATGCTCATCTGGCAAATCTTGTCTCGCGCAAGGGGTCCGGCACGCAGGGGCCCGGGCTGCTGATGATCGACGTCGACAAGTTTAAAGCCTTCAACGACACCTACGGACATCCGGCAGGCGACGCCTGTCTGAAGACGGTCGCCAATTGCATTGCCACGTCCATGAAGGCCTATCCGCACAGTGTCGTGGCCAGATATGGCGGCGAGGAAATCGCCGTCATCATCCCGCATTGTGACGCAGATCACGCAGCGTCGGTGGCAAGCTTCCTGTGCTCGCAGGTCCGCGCCCTGGATATACAGCATCTCGGCAGCGAGAAGGGCGTCGTGACCGTCAGCATCGGTACCGCTGCGGCCGGCTTCAGCGGGTCGTGCGAAACCAAGATGCTTCTCAGATCCGCAGACGAGGCGCTGTATGCGGCGAAGGCCGCCGGGCGCGATTGCATCAGATCAGTCAATCCTGAGCGCTTCATCCCATCCAGCGCGCCTGCCGACGCCCTATCGGCATGAGCCGCGTGAAGCGGCATATGGAACTTTTCTGACGCAGTGCAGTTTCAAAAAGCGGCCGGACGACTGATTTCAACACCAAAAGCCCGGGGCAAGTTCAGGGCTATAGTTTTAACCTTGCTCTATTTTTGTAAGCGCCCAGAGCGGTGTCAATTGCGTCTCGATTCAACAGCTCTCTATCGTGGCGGACAAGGTCCCATGCCGATATCCATACTCTCGCAAACAGCTCTCGTGTCATCAGACCTCGATATGCTGCGTCGCTTCTTGGAGGCATGGTGCGAAGAGAATCGTGTTGATATAGCCGGCGAAGAGGCAAGTCAGGTCGCAGCCGGCCTCATCGCCTGGTATCAATCCGACTTGAAGGACCCCGCCGGGCTTCGAACTGTTTTTGAAACGAGCCTTCCACTCCCAAGCGAACTCGACAGCCTGCTCGGGCGACTATCGACTTTATAGCCGGAGCGATTGGACCCAGGCATCGCGCCTTGGCTAGTGATAACGCCGAATCAATCCGACCAGTTTGCCTTGGATTTTGACGCGGTCTGGGCCAAAGATACGCGTTTCATAGGCCGGGTTTGCCGCCTCGAGCGCAATCGATGCGCCCTTGCGCCGGAAACGCTTCAGCGTGGCTTCTTCATCATCCACCAGCGCAACGACGATTTCACCCGGATTGGCGCTGCTGGCGTTCCGGATGATGACCGTATCGCCATCGAGAATACCGGCATCAATCATAGAATCGCCCTTTACCTCCAGCGCATAATGATCGCCAGACCCGATCATCTCGATCGGCACGGAGATGTCATGGGTGTTGTTCTGGATGGCTGATATCGGCACCCCGGCCGCGATCCGTCCCATCATCGGCACCGATACCGAGGTATTCTCACCACCGCCGGAAGACGCCGGCTTTGCAGTTGTTGCCTGCGCTGTGGCCTTGCCCTGACCGCCCTGGCCAAGGCTCCCCTGAATGACGCTTGGTGAGAAGCCCCGCTTCGGCTGCAGACTGAGCGAATAGGCTTCCGGCAACCGGATCACCTCGAGCGCACGCGCCCTGTTCGGCAGGCGGCGAATGAATCCTCGCTCCTCCAGAGCCGTGATCAGTCGATGAATGCCTGACTTGGAAGCGAGATCCAACGCATCCTTCATTTCGTCGAAGGACGGCGGCACTCCGGATTCTTTCATCCGTTCATGAATGAACAGAAGCAATTCCTGTTGCTTGCGGGTCAGCATGGCGACACACTCCAGAGTCGTGAAACAAATCAAGAACGAACACTATCTGTTCCATATGTGTTCTGCAAGTGCCTAAAATTCAGTTACAATTTCCCAATGGAAGAGCGCTGACCCGAATCCGTGCGACGGTAACCCTCACTCCGGGGGCCAGCTATCGACGATCTCCCGGCGAACGAGCTTCAGCGAACGGTCGGGCTGAATGATGTAGGTCTCGAAAGCGACGCCGTTGGGGGTGTTGAACCGGTTTTCAACACGGCTGCCGACCGGCGACTTCGTCAGGCGGGTATAGTTCTTTCCGCCATAGGTAATCGAACCGGGTATCGGCTGCAGCTCCGCTGCACTGCATGCGCTGGTCATGACCGCGAGGGCCAGAAACCCGATCAGGCCTGTCTTCGTCATCGTTTCGTCCTTTCGACACATCAACTGCCCTTGAAACGCAGGAAAGGGCATCGGAGTTTCGTCAGGCATCCATGAAAACTTCTACTTGCGCGCCAACCGCAGGATTGGAGCTGTTTATCATCGGCCTTGCCAAAGCGCCATGCTGCAAACGCGTCGCGTGCTTTGCGGGCAGGGTACGAAAGCGATCAGGCCTCCGGCCCTCAATGCGCCTTCAACCGCGCCTCGCGCGTCGCCGATATGAACACAGCACGCGCTTCTTCCGCAGATTTGCGGCCATCGATGGCTGCACGGCAAATGCTGCGCGCGGCGACATAATGCGGACCGCGGAGTTCTGGCCAGAGGTTCGCCAGGCAATTCAACGCCTCGGACGGGCCGCTGACGGTATGCGTGTTTCCCTGCAAAAAGCCAATTTCGATCGGTTCGTTCCATTTCACCTGGCGCATGGATTTCCTCCCAGTTGTTCCGCAGTCAGTAACGGCGCAACGGCCGCCAAGGTTCCCGCACGACCGCCATTCCTCCAACAGCGGCATGCGATAACGATGCAGCTTGCAGTCTGGCGCTGTTCGCCGCGTCTGTAAAGAGCAAGGCATCCGTACCTGTACGCTCCCTTTTCTCGGCCATACCCCATTCCTGCTTATGCGTTTTCGTCCGGCAACGTTTCGTTAAACCCGTGACGCGGATAATGGCCGGCGAATCGGAATGGGAAACATGGCGAGAACATCGAAACCAAAACGCCGCGCGCGACGCCCCCGGACGGCGCCGTCACAGGGGCGCATGTGGCCATGGTATCTGGCTGCGGTGGTCGTCGTCGGCGGAATCATGATCTATGACAACCGCCAGCGGATCGAAGCCTGGGCCGACACGGGGCACAAAAGCCAAATGGCGAGACAAGAGCAGAGGCGCAAGCCTGAAGGGCAGGCGCGATCGGCTGCAATCGTCAAGCCGGCGGCGCTTTCGAAGCCGTCCCAGATCCTGCCACAGGTGCCCGTGCCTGCTCAGCGGGTCGAGGAAACCGCCCAGTTGTCCAGGCCGTCGAGCCCGTCGGTTACAACCGGAAAATTCTTCTATTGCAGTCCATCGCGTTCCGACAATTGCGTGATCGACGGCGATACCTTCGTTTTCAAGGGTGAAAAGATACGGGTCGCCGATATCGAAGCGCCAAAGGCGCGGCAGGCACGCTGCGATTCCGAGCGGTTGCTGGCCCATGATGCGAAGGAACGCCTGCGGGTGCTGCTCAGCGCCGGCGATTTCACGTTGGCCGCCTGGACAGGCGGGGCTGGCGACCCCGACCGCGGTACATCGCGCCGCGTGATCCGCAACGGTCGCTCGCTCGGCGAACAGATGGCGGTCGAAGGCGTCGTGCAGAAGCGCGACGGCAAACGAACGCCCTGGTGTCGCCAGAGTTGACGAAAGCCCTTATCGCGGCAGCGTGCGCAAGGCCTCGATCAGGCTTCGGGCCTTGCCTGTCGCATAGACGATGTCTTCGCGCGGCAGGTGCACGGTGATCTCGACATCCTTCCAGCCAGCGCCATTGTCACGGGCGAAAACAACCGCCTCTTCAAGCGACGGAAAGACCGAGGCCGGTGCATCGGCAACCCACAACTGAACGGAGCATTCCGCCTCCTTGTAGTTCGTAAGAGCCTTGATCGGGTCGAAAGCCATGGTTTCTCCGCATTGGGACGTTGTCGCTGTTGCAGGTACCGGGGCTGCAGCCCGGTCACTGGCCATTCCATCACCGGTCGCGGCAAAATGTCCCGAGAAATTTCCAGTGATATCGATGGCGTCGTACAAGATGGCGGAAGAGGTGGGATTCGAACCCACGGTACGGTCTCCCGCACGCCGGTTTTCAAGACCGGTTCCTTAAACCACTCGGACACTCTTCCAGCGAGCGTCTTATTGCGCGAACTGCCCCGATTTTGCAAGGGAAAGCCTGCGAGGCGCAGGATGATTTTTGCATGTGTTCGCGATGCAACGGCAAGGGGGCGTGCACCGGTCATGTCCCGCGTTAACCATTCGCAAACCATAAAACGCAATTCCCGTTCCGGCACACTATATCCATTCGCAATTCGGCCATGTTGTTGTCATGATTAATAGGCCGTTACGGACCGTGACACCGGTGCGATGCTGTGGGGCAAGAGCAGCTTTCGCCGGGGAGAGCATCGACGAAAACGACGTGGGACACATGACATCCAACAAGACTGCGGCCATCCTTTCGATGGGATTGCGATTTGCGGCGATCCCGCTTCTGTGCGGAGCCTTGACCGCCTGTCAGTCGACGTCCAGCGTCAAGACCGAGAAGCCGAAGCGCAGCAAGGAATATTTCGCGGAATCCATCTATGGCGTGAAGGCGAGCCCACGCGTCGCCGACGGCAAGAACATACCCAAGGGTGGTGGCCGCTACCAGGTCGGAAAACCCTATAAGGTCAAGGGCAGGTGGTACACGCCGAAGGAGGATTTCGGCTACAACAAGACCGGCATGTCCTCGTGGTACGGGTCTGCCTTTCACGGTCGCCTGACCGCCAATGGCGAAGTCTACGACAAGTATCACCTGTCCGCCGCGCATCCGACATTTCCGTTGCCGAGCTACGCGCGCGTTACCAATCTTGAAAACGGCACCTCGGTCATCGTTCGCGTCAACGACCGCGGCCCGTACGAATACGGTCGCATCATCGACGTCTCCTCGAAAACCGCAGACTTTCTCGACATGAAGCGCAAGGGCAGCGCCAAGGTGCGCGTCCAGTATGTCGGCCGCGCTCCGATGGAGGGCAATGACATGCCCTATCTGATGGCCTCCTACGTCAAGAAGGGCGATCGCGGCCCCTCGACATTCCCCGAAGGCCAGATCGCCACCGGCGTCATGGTCGCGTCCAACGAACCGCTGCGCAAGCAGGTCCAGTCCATGGACGGGAATTTCGGGACTTTGACCATCCCCGCTAAATCCAATCTCGAAAGCGGCGTGCCGGTAACGGCACTTGCAGAACAACCCGCCGCATTCTCCACGCCCGGCCTCGACGCCTTTGTGATGCTGCCCGATATCGGCCCGATCCCGATGGACCGTCCGGAGTTCATCCCGATGCCAAACGGCAACGTCGCCTATGCGGCCGCCTATGTCGAAGCCCGAGTCAGCGATTCGAAGACGGCTTTCGATGCCATTCTCGTCGATACCAATCCGCTGAACGAAGCGTCGATCCTGGCCTATGCAAAGCGTAAAGCCGGCGCACGATAGGTTTTGCCTGAAAGGCGCGTGTTGAACCTTCAACGGGCGCCTGCTATCCCGTTGGAAGAACCGGAGTTCTTCATGCGCGCTCGGCCTCATCATCTGCTGACACTTGTCCTGTGCCTCGTGACGTCGCTGGCCTTCGCGCAGGCGCCCGCCTTCGAAACCAAGGCAAAGCAGGTCTATCTCATCGATGCCGAAACCGGTACGGTGTTGTTTTCCAAGGATGAAAATAGACCCGTTCCACCGGCTTCGCTGACCAAGCTGATGACCATGGAAGTGGTCTTCGACGCGCTCACACGCGCCGAGGTGAACCTCGATACGGGCTATATCGTTTCAGAGCATGCCTGGCGTACCGGTGGAGCGCCTTCGGGCACGTCGACGATGTTTGCAGCGCTGAAATCAAGCGTGCCGATCCGAGACCTCATACAGGGCGTTGTCGTCCAACTTGCCAATGATGCCTGCATCATTCTTGCCGAAGGCATGGCCGGCAGCGAGGATGCGTTTGCGGAACGCATGACGAAACGGGCGAGGGAACTCGGGCTTTCCGTCTCGACCTTCAGCAACCCGACCGGCCTGCCGGATCCCGGCAACAGGGTGACGATGCGCGAACTGGTGACGCTCGCCCGCCATATCCAGAAAACCTATCCGAATTTCTATCCGCTTTACGCTCAGGTGGATTTCGAGTGGAACAAGATCAGGCAGCGCAATCGCAATCCGCTGATTGCCGCCAATATCGGCGTCGACGGGCTGGGAACCGGTTTTGCGGAAGGTTACGGTTTTTCGATCGTGACGTCGTTGCAGAAGGATGGCAAGCGCGTTTTCCTGGCCATGGGCGGGCTGACCACCGACAAGGAACGGACGGAGGAAACACGGAAGATTCTCGACTGGGCGATGAGTGCCTTCCAGAAGAAGACGGTGTTCGCAAAAGGCGATATTATCGGCGAGGCAAGTGTCTATGGCGGTGCAGCCGCCGCCGTGCCTCTCGTGACCGGCGGGGCGGTGGATGTTCTGGTGCCTGTCAACAATCCGGATCGCCTCAGCGCCCGTGTCGTCTATCAATGGCCGATCCGCGTGCCTGTCGTTTCCGGGCAGACGGTGGGAACCCTGAAGATCTGGAGCGGCGAGCGACTGCTGCGCGAAATCCCGGTGGAGACCGCAGCGGCTGTCGAATCCGGCTCCTTGACCAGCCGCTCCCTGGATGCGCTGCAGGAACTTCTGTTCTTCTGGCTGTAGGGAAAAGCCGGCACCAAGGTTTCGCCGCGTGGCGCAATCGGCTACAGAGATGACGGATGGGAACAGGAGCGGAAATTTCAGGTGACGGTGGGAAGCGGGTTGTTCGTGACATTCGAAGGCGGCGAGGGGGCGGGGAAATCCACCCAGATTCGCCTGCTTGCCGATGCGCTGCGACAGCGCGGACGGCCGGTGCTGATGACGCGTGAACCAGGCGGATCGCCGGGGGCCGAGGCAACGCGCCACGTTCTTCTTTCTGGCGCCGCCCAGTCCTTCGGGATCCGAATGGAGGCCATCCTGTTTGCCGCAGCCCGCAGCGATCACGTCGAAGAGGTTATCCGTCCGGCCCTGGCCGAGGGCGCAATCGTGCTGTGCGATCGGTTCATGGATTCTTCCCGCGTCTACCAGGGCATCACAGGCAATCTGGAGCCACCGTTCATCGAAGCGTTGGAACGCGTGGCGATCAATGGCGTCATGCCGGACTGCACGATCATCTTCGACCTGCCGGCCACCATTGGCCTGGAGCGCGTACGCCGCCGCGCGGCAGCACCCAACGGTGCGGCCGGAGAAGATGTCGAACTCGACCGGTTCGAAAAGGAAGAACTGGACACGCACGAAAAGCGTCGCGAGGCCTTTCTCGACATCGCCGCCGCCGATCCGGACCGCTGCCGCGTCATCGATGCGACGCAGCAGCCGGAGACGATCGCGGCTGCCGTCCTCTCGATCGTCGAGGCGGCGCTAGCGCGTCATGGCGACAATGGCCATGACGGAAACGGCCGCGGCTCGGAAGCGGCCCAATGAGTGCGGACAAAAACGGGGTTCTCGACGGTGCCGTGCCGCCAGCGGAAAACATGCGACTGTTCGGACATGCCGAAGCCGAGCAGTTTCTGGCCCGGAACTACAGATCCGGGAAGGGCCATCACGCCATCCTGATCGAGGGGCCGGAGGGTATCGGCAAGGCGACGCTGGCCTTCCGCTTCGCCAATCACGTGCTCAGCCATCCGGACCCCGCAACGGCGCCCGAAATGCTGGCCGATCCTGAAGCCAATGCCATCGTCAGCCGGCAGATTGCTTCGGGCGCCTCGCACAATCTTTTGCACCTGACGCGCCCGACGGACGAAAAGACCGGACGCATGAAAAGTGCGATCACCGTCGATGAGGTGCGTCGTGCGGGGAAATTCTTCTCGCAGACGTCCGGTACCGGCAACTGGCGGATCGTAATCATAGACACAGCCGACGACCTGAACCGCAATGCCGCCAATGCGATCCTGAAAATCCTCGAGGAGCCGCCGAAGCGATCGCTGTTCCTGGTGCTGACGCATGCGCCGGGAAAACTGCTTCCCACCATCCGGTCGCGCTGCCTGCCCCTGTCCCTGCGACCGCTCGGGCCGGGCGCGATGCGGCAGGCGATGGCCAGCCTCGGTTTCGAGATCGCCGGGCCGAATGCGGAAAAGGTCTTTGCTGCCGCCAATGGCAGCGTGTCCGAAGCGCTGAAACTCGTGAATTATGGCGGGCTCGACATCATCGCCGCCTTTGATGCGGTGCTGGCCGGGCAGGGACCGGGTATCCGCAAGGACATGCACAAGCTGGCAGACACCCTGTCGGGCAAGGACAGCGAGACGATCTTCGATTTCTTCTCCGACCTCGCCGGCAATCATGTCATGGTCCAGGCGCGGCACGCGGCCTTGTCCGGCAATCTTTCCCGCGCCGACCGGTTCGCGCGTTTGTCGTCGGCGGTCACGGAGAAGCTGACACTGGCCGGCGCCTACAATCTCGACAGAAAGCAGACCATCCTGTCGCTGCTCGACGACCTGCGCAGCGCGCAGGCAAGCTGAGCGTCAAGATTTCTTGCGGAACTTGCTGTTCCCCTTGTCGGCCAGTTGCGCTAATAGCAGCGCAGCCAAGAGATTGAGAACGCAAGGCCAAAGCCGATCATGACAGACACGTCCCCCTTCTACATCACCACCGCGATTTCGTACCCGAACGGCCGGCCGCATATCGGCCACGCCTACGAGCTGATTGCGACGGATGCCATGGCCCGCTACCAGCGGCTGGACGGGCGCGAGGTCATGTTTCTGACGGGCACCGACGAGCATGGCCAGAAGATGCAGCAGACGGCACGCAAGGAGGGCATCACGCCGCAGGAACTGGCCGACCGCAATTCCGGCGAATTCCAGAAGATGGCCGTGCTGCTCAACGCGTCGAACGACGATTTCATCCGCACCACCGAGCAGCGCCACCACGAAGCCGTCAAGGACATCTGGAACCGGATGAGCGAGGCTGGCGACCTTTACAAGGACAGCTATGCCGGCTGGTATTCGGTGCGTGACGAGGCCTATTATCAGGAGGGCGAAACCGAACTGCGCGCCGACGGCGTCCGCTACGGGCCGCAGGGCACGCCGGTCGATTGGGTCGAGGAGGCGAGCTACTTCTTCAAGCTGTCCGCCTATGAGGACAGGCTGCTCAAGCACTACGAGGACAATCCAGATTTCATCGGACCGGCCGAGCGCCGCAACGAAGTGATTTCCTTCGTGAAATCCGGGCTGCGTGACCTGTCCATGTCGCGCACGACCTTCGATTGGGGCATCAAGGTCCCGAACGACCCTTCGCATGTCATGTATGTCTGGGTCGATGCACTGACCAACTACATCACCGCGACCGGTTATCTCAGCGATCCGCAAGGGCCGCTGGCGAAATTCTGGCCTGCCGATATCCACATGATCGGCAAGGACATCATTCGCTTCCACGCGGTCTACTGGCCCGCCTTCCTGATGTCGGCCGGCCTGCCGCTGCCCAAGCGTGTCTTTGCCCACGGCTTCCTGCTCAACAAGGGCGAGAAGATGTCCAAGTCGCTCGGCAATGTCGTCGATCCCTTCGATCTCGTCGGGCATTTCGGTCTCGATCCAATCCGCTATTTTTTCCTGCGCGAAGTCTCCTTCGGCCAGGACGGCAGCTATAGCGAAGAGGCGATCGCCACCCGTATCAATTCCGATCTCGCCAACGGCATCGGCAATCTTGCCAGCCGTTCGCTGTCGATGATCGTCAAGAATTGCGATGGCATGATCCCCGAATGCGGACCGCTTGCTGACGAGGACACAGCCATGCTGTCAGCGGCCGATGCGCTTCTGGCCTCGACGCGAGACGACATGAACGCGCTGATGATCCACAAGGCGCTCGCCGCGATCATCGCCGTCGTTTCGGAAGCCGACCGCTATTTTGCCGGTCAGGCGCCCTGGGCATTGAAGAAGACCGACCCGGCCCGCATGGGCACCGTGCTTTATGTCACGGCCGAAGTCGTGCGCCGCATCGCCATTCTGTTGCAGCCGTTCATGCCGGAATCGGCCGGGAAGCTTCTCGACCTGGTGACCGTGCCGGAAACCCAGCGGGACTTCGCGCATTTCGGCGAGGCGGGCAGGCTTGTGACGGGCACGCCACTCGAGGCGCCGAAGCCGGTCTTCCCGCGCTATGTTCCGCCGGAAGCGTAAGGGCACACAGATGCTGATCGACACCCATTGCCATCTGGATTTTCCGGATTTCGAGGCCGAGCGCGATGCCATCGTCGCGCGCGCCATGGCGGCCGGTGTCGGCCAGATGATCACGATTTCGACGCGGGTGAAGAAATTCGATGCGATCCTTGGCATTGCCCAGGCCTATGAAAACGTCTTCTGCTCCGTTGGCACGCATCCGCACAATGCCGACGAGGAACTCGACATAGAAACCGCCGATCTCGTGCGTCTTTCTTCTCACCCGAAGGTGGTGGCGATCGGCGAGGCCGGTCTCGACTATTTCTACGACAACGCGCCGCGTGACGCACAGATGATCGGCCTGCGCCGGCATATCGACGCCGCCCGGCAGACCGGCCTGCCGCTGGTCATCCACAGCCGTTCGGCCGACGATGACATGGCAGCGGTGCTGAACGAGGAAACAGGGAAGGGGGCCTTCCCTTTCCTTCTGCATTGTTTTTCGTCCGGGCCAGAACTGGCACGCATTGGCGTCGACCTCGGCGGCTATATCTCGTTTTCCGGCATCCTGACGTTTCCGAAGTCGGAGGAACTGCGAGAGATCGCCAGGACCGTGCCGCACGACCGGATGATCGTCGAAACCGACGCGCCGTATCTTGCGCCAAAACCGTTTCGCGGCAAGCGCAATGAGCCGGCCTACGTGGCGCACACGGCGCAGGTTCTGGCGGAGACGATTGGCGTGACCGCTGCGGACATCGCCGCCATCACCACGGAAAATGCGTTCCGCATCTTCTCGAAAATGCCGAGGCTCTGAACTTGGCGATGCGGCGCGTCTTCACCCTGCTTGGCTGCGGCTCTTCGCCGGGCGTGCCGCGCATCACAGGCGACTGGGGTGCCTGCGATCCTGCCAATCCCAAGAACCGCCGAACCCGTGCCGCATTGCTGATCGAGCAGTTTGCCGAGGACGGCGGCAAGACGACTGTCGTCGTCGATACAGGCCCGGATTTCCGCGAACAGATGATCGCAGCTGGCGTCGATCATATCGACGCCGTTCTCTACACCCATGCCCACGCCGACCATGTGCACGGCATCGACGATCTTCGCGGATTTGTGCTGCACAACAAGAAGCGCACGCCGATCTGGGCCGATGCCGACACCATGGACCGTATCCGTGAGGGGTTTCGGTATTGCCTCGAACAGGCGCCCGGCAGCCTCTATCCGCCGATCGTGAAAGCGAACATGATCGATCCGGCGCTATCGCCGATTGCCGTCAGCGGCGAAGGCGGCACGATCCTGATCGAACCGCTGCTGCAGGTCCATGGCAGCATCCATTCCCTCGGTTTCCGCATCGGCGATTTTGCCTATTGCAGCGATGTCAGCGATTTTCCGGAAGAGACAATTGCAAAGCTCTCCGGGCTTGATGTGCTGGTCATCGACACGCTGCAGTACAAGTTTCATCCGAGCCATTTGTCGCTCGAACAGTCGCTTGGATGGATCGAAAGCCTCGCCCCCAAAGCAGCCGTGCTGACCCACATGCACGTGCCGCTGGATTACGACACCGTGATGGGCGAAACGCCTGATCATGTGCAGCCGGGCTATGACGGCATGCGCATCGAGATCGCGCTATCGTAAACGCGCATTTCAGCTGAAATAGGTTTTCAGATTGCCGCGGATGCGATCCAGCACCGTGGCACCGGACAGGTCCGGCTCGAATCGCTGTCCGGTGATCGTTTCATAGGCCTCGATATAGACTTTCGCGGTCTGCGCGATGAGATCGGCCGGGATTTGCGGGATCGGATCCTTGTAGGGATCGCAGCGCTCGGTAACCCAGGCGCGGACAAAATCCTTGTCGAAACTCTTCGGACGCGTGCCGGTGGCAAAACTTTTCTCGTAGCTTTCAGCGATCCAGTAGCGGCTCGAATCCGGCGTATGGATCTCGTCGGCCAGCACGATGCGGCCATCCTTGTCCGTGCCGAATTCATATTTCGTATCGACCAGAATAAGCCCGCGCTCGGCGGCATGCTGCTGGCCGCGCGCAAAAAGCGCCAGTGCATAAGCTGAAACCGTCTCCCATTGTTCTGGGGTCAAGAGCTTCTGCGCCAGGATTTCGTCTGCCGAAAGCGGCTCGTCATGACCGCCATCGAAGGCCTTGCTGGTCGGCGTGATGATCGCCTGCGGAAGCTTTTCGTTGTCCTTCATGCCGTCCGGCAGCACGGTGCCGTACATGGCGCGTTCGCCATTGCGGTATTTCGTGAGGATCGACGTGCTGGTCGTGCCAGCCAGATAGCCGCGCACGACGATCTCGACCGGGAGGATATCGAGCCGCGTGCCGATGACCACATTCGGGTCCGGATAGTCAAGAACGTGGTTCGGGCAGATGTCGGCCGTCTCTTCGAACCAGTACCGTGCCGTCTGCGTCAGAACCTGGCCTTTGAAGGGAATGGACGTCAGGATGATGTCGAAGGCGCTCAGGCGATCCGTCGCAATGATGATCCGGCGACCATCGGCAAGATCGTAGTTTTCGCGGACCTTGCCGTTGTAGCGTCCTGGCAGCTCAGGAATGAAAGCGTCTGAAAGAATGCGCAATTCGCTCATCGGGTCCGGTCTTTCGCTTGGCGTTCGGGCTCGCATCCGCTTAAGCCCTGGAAACGGTACAGGTCAAGCCGAGGGGCTGAGAAACAGGCGAATAACCAGTTGGCTGGATATCCGATAGTTCCATAATCTATCTTATGTGATCTTTATCTGTAGGCGCAACGTTAGAATGTCCTGTCTCTGCAAAGTTGGAATGTCATGCAGTGTGCAGGTTCCGCAACGATCAGACGGATGCTGTTGATGTGGCTTTCGTCGGACTTCGAATTCCGTACAATACCCCACGGTAACTTCAGGCCGACGGCGGATCACGCCTATCGAAAGCGCGGAAGCGGCAAGGCAGCGTAGATGACGAGCAAGACGTCGAGCAAATCGACCACCCGCAAGCCGGAGATGACTATTCGCCGTATTCTCAAGGTGAATCACGCGGGCGAGTTCGGGGCAATTCGAATATACGGCGCCCAGATTCTCGTGGCTCGGTGGTTTTTTCCCGACATTGTCGCGGCGCTTCAAGCGATGCGGGAAGACGAAATTGAGCATTGCCACCTGTTTCGCAGCGCCATGCCTGCGCGGAGCGCCCGGCCCTGCCGCGTCATGTCGCTTTGGAGTCTCGGCGGTTATGTGCTCGGCTTTTTGACGGCACTTTGTGGGCGGAACATGGTCTGGATTTGCACCGAAGCTGTCGAAAGCACGGTCCATCGGCATTTGGAAGAGCAGATGGCCTTCCTTCAGACCCGCGACGCAGAACTCCACACCCTCATCGCATCTATTCAAGAACAGGAGTTGGCGCACTTGCGGGAAGCGGAAAAGAGCCAGAAAAGCAAAGGTCTAGCGCGCGCCTTGTTTTTGCCTGTTGTCGGCAGCCTTACCAACCTGATGATCTGGCTTTCTACCTGGGGCGATTCGAGCTTGATGCGGGCTGAGATTGCACGGGACAAAAAGGCTTAACCCATCAGCAGCGCCAAACGTGCCTCGGTCTCGAACCGGCAAATTCTCTTTGCGCTGCGCGGATCGTTGTGCAGACTGACCATCGACTTTCATCTGGACTAAATCGCATGCAGACTGTCCAATCCCTACCGCCCAGCCCTTATGCAGATACCGCCGCTCTTGCGCCAAACACGCCTGTCTTCGATGCCGATGCGCGGACATCTGTTGCGATCGTCGGCGCCGGCTTTGCGGGATTGTCGGCAGCTCTGCATCTGGCCGAGATGGACATCGACGTGACGGTGCTGGAAGCCAACGAACCCGGCTGGGGTGCATCCGGGCGCAATGGCGGTCAGGTCAATCCGGGACTGAAATTCAATCCGGATCAGTTGCTCGCTATGTTTGGCGATGATCTCGGCGGCCGGATGATCGCACGGGCCTATGGCGGGCCGGATTTCACGTTCGATCTCATCCGACGTCTCGGCATCGATTGCGAGGCACGCCAGAACGGCACGCTGCGTGCTGCAACGCATGCGAAGGCCTTGAATGCAGTTCGCGAGACCGCCCGCCAATGCGCCGCCCGCGGCATGCCGACGCGCCTGCTCGACCCGGATGCCATTCACGCCGCGACTGGCACAGCGCATTATTCGGCTGCGCTCTTCGATCCACGCGGCGGCGATTTGCACCCGCTGAAATATGCACGCGGGCTTGCCGCCGCCGCGATGGCTGCGGGTGTCCGGATCCACAGTGGAAGTCGTGTTCTGTCCGTGTCACACAACGCAGGCGGATGGGTTCTGAAGACTGCAAGGGCGAGCCTTGCCGCCGACAAGCTGCTAATTGCCGTCAATGCCTATGCGGACGGTCTTTGGCCGGGGCTCAAACAATCCTTGGTCCCGGTATACAGCGCCATCGTTGCCAGCGAACCCCTGCCCGACGCACTTGCAACGCGCATCCTGCCGCAGCGACCGGTGCTCTACGAAAGCAGCCATATCACCGTCTATTACCGGCTCGACAGCCAGAACCGCCTGTTGATGGGCGGGCGCGGGCCGCAGCATAGGCTGGACGGCAACAAGGCTGCCGTCTCCTATCTGATGCGCCACGCCGAGCGCCTCTGGCCCGAAATGATGGGTATCGGCTGGAGCCATGCCTGGAACGGCCAACTCGCCGTCACCCCGGACCACCTGCCCCATGTCCATCAACCCTCCGAGGACGCACTCATCTATCTCGGCTGCAATGGTCGCGGCGTGGCTCTTGCGACAAGCATGGGGCAGCAACTGGCGAAACGCCTCGTCCATGGCGTAAACGCGCAATTCGATCTGCCGATCAGTCCGATAAAGCCGATGCGCTTTCACGCCTTCTGGCCGATTGGCGTGCACACCGCCATGCTTTGGGGCCGGCTGCGTGATGCGACCGGGGTATGATCCAACCACAGCATTTTGCCGTATACCGTCTGTGGAAGAAATAAATCTTGCGCGCGTTGCATGAAGTTCATTCCGCAAGATGTTGTACAAATTCGATAAATTTCAATCTAGCGCATGAAGCAGAGACCGGATGACCCTCGCGCCAGATGAAGCAGCGCCGTCATCCCATTTCGAAACAGGAGAGCGTGCGATGAAACGTGCAGTCCTCACTTCAGCCTTTGCGTTTTTTCTCTTTGGTGCCGGTATGTCTGCCGCCGCGGAGCCGGTCGATACCGCCCAGACGATCATCCAGGACCAAATCGCCGCCTTCCTCAATGACGACGCGGCGACCGCCTATTCCTTCGCCTCGCCGCAGATCAAGGGCAAGTTCCCCGACCAGAGCATCTTCTTCGACATGGTCAAGCGTGGCTACACGCCGGTCTACCGGCCCGGCAATTTCGCTTTCGGCCGCAGCAAGATCGATGGCGATACCGTCGTTCAGGAGGTGCTGATCTCCGGTCCGGACGGCAAGGACTGGACGGCGCTCTACTATGTCGTCAGACAGCCGGACGGATCCTACAAGATCAACGGCGTGCAGATGCTGCAGCAGGCACCTGGTCCGGAAATCTGAACGCAACGGTCCTTCGGGTCCCCTAAGACGGAAGTCGGTTGTCAGACGGGTTGAAGATCGCCCCGCGCCCATTCCGCCTGCGTTTCCTCCATGAAGGTCCGGAACCGCCCCTGCTCTATCGCGTCACGAATGCCTTTCATCAGGTCCTGATAATAGGAAAGATTGTTCCAGGTCAAAAGCATGCCGCCCAGCGATTCGTCGGCGCGGATCAGGTGGTGCAGATAGGCGCGTGAATAATCCCGCGCCGCCGGGCAGGATGATTGCTCGTCGAGCGGGCGCATGTCCTCTGCATGACGGGCATTCCGCAGGTTGACGCGGCCACGCCGGGTAAAGGCCAGGCCATGGCGGCCGGCGCGGGTCGGCATCACGCAATCGAACATGTCGATGCCGCGGGCCACGGATTTGATGATATCATCAGGCGTGCCGACGCCCATCAGGTAGCGCGGCTTGTTCTGTGGCAAGGCCGGAAGCGTAATGTCGAGCATTTCCAACATGACATCCTGCGGCTCGCCGACGGCCAGACCGCCCACCGCATAGCCCTTGAGGTCCAGTGCCGCCAAGGCTTCAGCGGAGCGCACGCGCAAAGCCGGCACGTCGCCACCCTGGACGATGCCGAACATCGCCTTGCCTGGCTGGTCGCTGAATGCCGTCTTGCAGCGGTCTGCCCAGCGCAGCGACATTTCCATGGCGCGCTCGATTTCGTTTGGCGTCGCCGGCAACCGCACGCATTCGTCGAGCTGCATCTGGATATCGCTGTCGAGCAGGCCCTGGATCTCGATCGATCGCTCCGGCGACATGTAGTGCGAGGAACCGTCGATATGCGATTTGAACGTCACGCCCTGTTCGTCGAGCTTGCGCAGGCCGGCGAGCGACATGACCTGGAAACCACCTGAGTCTGTGAGGATCGGGTGCGGCCAGCGGATCAGCTCATGCAGACCGCCGAGCCGCGCCACGCGCTCCGGCCCCGGCCGCAGCATCAAGTGGTAGGTATTGCCCAGAATGATGTCGGCACCAAGGTCGCGGACCTGATCGAGATACATGGCCTTGACCGTGCCGACCGTGCCGACCGGCATGAAGGCAGGCGTGCGGATTTCGCCGCGCGGCATGGATACCGTGCCGCGGCGCGCCTTGCCATCGGTTGCCAGAAGGTTGAACTGGAATGTCTGCGTCATCTGTTGTCCCGGAAAAGCAGGCTGGAATCGCCATAGGAATAGAAGCGGTAGCCGGTTTTGATGGCGTGGCCATAGGCGGCCCGCATCGTCTCAAGCCCGCTGAAGGCCGAAACCAGCATGAACAGCGTCGATTTCGGCAGATGGAAATTGGTCATCAGCATATCGACAGCGCGAAAACGATAGCCGGGGGTGATGAAGATACCGGTCGGGCCGGACCAGGGTTCGATGGTGCCGTCCGCGCGCGCCGCACTCTCGATCAGCCGCAAGGAGGTGGTACCGACGCAGACGATGCGCCCGCCCCTCGCCTTTACGGCATTCAGCGCCTGCGCGGTCGCGGGGCTGACATGGCCGATCTCCTCGTGCATCACATGATCGTCGGTATCGTCCGCCTTCATCGGCAGGAAGGTGCCGGCGCCGACATGCAGCGTGACGAAGTAGCGCTCGACGCCCATCGCGTCCAGCGCTGACAGCAGCCCCTCGGTAAAATGCAGGCCGGCTGTCGGGGCGGCAACAGCGCCGGATTCTCGGGCATAGACCGTCTGGTAATCCGTGCGGTCCTTCTCGTCTTCCGGGCGCTTGGAGGCAATATATGGCGGCAGCGGAATATGGCCGACGGCCAGGATCGCTTCGTCCAGCGCCGGGCCGGACAGATCGAAGCGCAGCGTCACCTCGCCCGCCTCGCCCTTTTCCTCGACCGTCGCATCGAGCGTGCCCAGCATACAGTTGTTCTGACCGTGACCGAAGGACAGCCGATCGCCGGCCTTCAGCCGCTTGGCAGGACGGGCAAAGGCCTTCCAGCAATCGGGTGCCACACGCATATGCAAGGTGAACGAGACTTGCGAGACGGCGTCCCCGTCCCGTCGCCGCAAGCCCTCGAGTTGCGCCGGAATAACTTTGGTGTCGTTGAAGACAAGGGCATCACCGGCCCGCAGAAATGTCGGCAGGTCGAGCACAGTATGGTCGGCCAGCACTTCGGCCGGCCCCGCATCCGGCTTGACGACAAGCAGCCGCGCACTGTCCCGCGGGCTAGCGGGCCGCAGCGCAATATTGTCTTCCGGTAGTTCGAAATCGAAGATGTCTACGCGCATCACTATTCGTTCAAAACAGGCTTCTTAAAACAGGAAACCCGCCCCGGTGCCTTTCGAGACATTCCGGGACGGGCCTTTGACTTATCGTAGATCAGGCGTTGGCAGCAAGCTTCATCGAAACGATGCTGTCGGGATCCTTCACGGGCTCGCCCTTCTTGATCTTGTCGATATTGTCCATGCCTTCGATGACCTGGCCCCAGACCGAATACTGCTTGTTCAGCCAGGGGCTGTCCGTGAAGCAGATGAAGAACTGAGAGTTGGCCGAGTTCGGCATCTGGCTGCGGGCCATGGAGCAGGTGCCGCGCACATGGCTCATGTTGGAAAATTCGGCCTTCAGGTCCGGCTTGTCGGAACCGCCCATGCCGGCGCGGGCCGGATTGAAGTCCTTGCCACCCTTCTTGCCGAACTGCACGTCGCCGGTCTGCGCCATGAAGTCGTCGATGACGCGGTGGAAGACGACGCCGTCATAGGCGCCTTCGGCGCAGAGTTCCTTGATGCGGGCGACGTGGCCCGGCGCCAGATCCGGCAGAAGCTGGATGATGACCTGCCCCTTGGTGGTTTCGAGGATGAGGGTGTTTTCGGGATCCTTGATCTCGGCCATGGTTTTCTCCTTTGTTGTAGGTGTTCTTACTTGCCGACCTTGACGCTGATCATCCGGTCGGGATCGGTGACGGAACCGTTGTTGGCCTCGTCGCCCTTCTTGATCTTGTCGACATTCTCCATGCCCTCGACGACCTGACCGACGACCGTGTACTGGCCGTTCAGGAAATCGCCCGGGGCGAACATGATGAAAAACTGGGAATTGGCGGAGTTCGGATCCTGGCTGCGCGCCATGCCGACCGTCCCGCGGGCAAAGGGTTCCTGCGAAAATTCAGCCTCGACGTCCGGCTTCGAGGAGCCGCCCATGCCGGCCATGTCGCCCTTGAAGTCCTTCTCCATGTTGCCGTACTGCACGTCGCCGGTCTGGGCCATGAAGCCCGGAATGACGCGGTGGAAGGCCACATTGTTGTATTCGCCGGCCTCTGCCAGTTCCTTGATGCGGGCCACGTGCTTCGGCGCAAGGTCGGGGCGCAACTCGATGACCACCGGGCCATCTTTCAGCGTGATCGTCAGATATTCCTTCGCCTGGGCATAGGCGGATCCTGCGAGGGATGCCGCAAGAAGCGCGCCTGCGAGAGCGATTTGGAGGATTTTCATGATAACTCCCGTGAAGATGATGTGAGGAAAATGCGTCAGGTTTTGCGTTTTGCGGCAAGCGCAAGATGAACGACTTTCGGCACGAAGGCGGAAACATCACCGCCCATTGCCGCGATCTGGCGGACCAATGTGGCGGTAATGGGCCGCGAGGCGGTTCCCGCCGGAAGAAACAGCGTCTGAATATCCGGCGCCATCTGCCGGTTCATGCCGGCCATCTGCATTTCGTAGTCGAGATCCGTACCGTCGCGCAGGCCGCGCACGAGCAGCGACGCGCCATGAGCCCGCGCCGCATCGACAACCAGATTGCCGAACGACACGACCGACACGTCGCCTGCCCTTCCCGGCAGAAACTCGGCGAGCGCCTGGCGGACGAGGTCGGCGCGTTCGTCGAAGCTGAACAAGGGCGTTTTCCCGGGATGAACGCCGATCGCGACAATGACCCTTGCCGACACGTTCAATGCTTGAACCAGCACGTCGAGGTGTCCGTTGGTCATCGGATCGAAAGATCCCGGGTAAAAAGCAGTGGTCATTGCGTCCATTCCGTTTCGACAGCCTTTTGTCACGGACGGAGAAGCACCGCAAGGGAGCGGTGGGGCTGCAACACTCTGTTCCCCCGGAAACAGCGCCCGTGATCGATGAACTTTATATGAATGGCATGTTCAAGATCGCTTCAAGCAGAAACCGCCAAATAGAAAACAAGAGCGACCGGAACTTTTTCCAGACACCGCCGTTATTAAGCTGAAAGGATCACGGCTATGGCAATTATTCTTCTGTCGATCACGATGTTTTTTCTCATGCTCTTTGCGACGGTCAATGCGATCCGCACTGAATCGCGCGCCGAGAACAGAGCACTTCGCCACCCCCATCTGATGAACTGAAAGGTTTGCCGAAATGGCTATTGTCATGATGTTGGTATCTGCCGTGATTAGTATCGTGTTCCTGGTCGATTTCACCAAAACCATTCTTGAGCTGCAACGCGACAGGATAGAGTTGAAAAATACCGGTCGCGATGCCGGCGGGTTCGGCGTCTGACCACGATCGAAAGACATCGCCACTGATAACGTGGCCCCAAGTCAAAAGTTTCACAGCCCCAACAGCGAAGCCTCCAGCCGCTGTTGGACATTGAAAGCCGGACGGTTCCCCTGCCAGTCCGGTTTTTCTTTGCCTTTTTCAGGGGTGTTGCCGTTCTGAGGCGATCCTGCTCCTTGAATGCAAAAGGCCGGGCGATTGGATCGCCCGGCCTTTTATATCGATATCGGCGCGTGTTACTCCGAAGAGGCATCCGGCGTGGAGGCGTCTGGCGTCATATCGCCATCCGGAGTCTCCGCCGCAATAACGGCATCTTCGTCATCTTCCGGTTCCGAAATCCGCTCGACCGACACCACCTTCTCGTCCTTGGCGGTCGTGAAGATCGTCACACCCTTGGTGGCGCGGCTGGCGAGCCGGATACCGCCGACGGGGACGCGGATCAGCTGGCCGCCATCGGAAACAAGCATGATCTGGTCGTTATCTTCCACCGGGAACGCGGCGACGAGTTCGCCGATTTCGCCGGTCTTTGACGTATCGGTCGCCCGGATACCCTTGCCGCCCCGGCCCGACGTCCGGAAGTCATAGGTGGACGACCGCTTGCCGAAACCCTTGACGGACACGGTCAGCACGAATTGTTCGCGCGCCTTCAGTTCCTCGTAGCGTTCGTTCGTGAGTTCGCCCTCTTCGGTGACCTCTTCGCCAACCAGCGCGATATCTTCTTCCTCGCCGGTTGTCGCCCGCCGCTCGGCAGCAGCCCGCTTGAGATAGGCCGCCCGTTCCCACGGTTCGGCATCGACATGGCCGACGATGGTCATCGAAATGATCCGGTCGTCCTTGCCCAGCGAAATCCCGCGCACGCCGATCGAATTGCGACCGGCAAAGACGCGCACGTCATCGACTGGGAAGCGGATGCACTGGCCGAGCGCCGTCGTCAGGAGCACGTCGTCCTGATCGGTGCAGGTCTCGACGGAAAGGATTTCGTCCCCCTCCTCCTCGAGCTTCATGGCGATCTTGCCGTTGCGGTTGACCTGGACGAAGTCCGACAGCTTGTTGCGGCGAACCGTACCGCGGGTCGTCGAGAACATGACGTCGAGGTTTGCCCAGGTCGTCTCGTCCTCGGGCAGCGGCATGATCGTGGTGATGCGTTCACCGGATTCCAGCGGCAGCATGTTGATCAGCGCCTTGCCGCGCGATTGCGGCGTGCCGATCGGCAGACGCCAGACCTTTTCCTTGTAGACGATGCCGCGCGACGAGAAGAACAACATCGGCGTATGCGTATCGGCCACGAACAGGCGCGTGACAAAATCCTCGTCACGCGTTGCCATGCCGGAACGGCCCTTGCCACCGCGGCGCTGCGCGCGATAGGTGGCCAACGGCACGCGCTTGATGTAACCGAGATGCGACACGGTGATGACCATGTCTTCCTGGGCGATCAGGTCCTCGTCGTCCATGTCAGGACCGCCTTCCATGATCTCGGTGCGCCGGGGCGTGCCGAATTCGTCACGGACGGCAGCAAGCTCGTCCTTGACGATGGTCATGATGCGGATGCGCGACGACAGGATGTCGAGGTAATCGCTGATCTCTGCGCCGATCTTGTTCAGTTCATCGCCGATTTCGTCGCGACCGAGCGCGGTCAGGCGGGCCAGTCGCAGCTCGAGGATGGCGCGCGCCTGCTCTTCCGAGAGATTGTAGGTCAGGTCTTCGTTGATGCGGTGACGCGGATCGTCGATCAGGCGGATCAGGCTTTCGACGTCGGCCGCCGGCCAGCGGCGCGTCATCAACTGTTCACGCGCTGTTGCCGGGTCCGGTGCACTGCGGATCAGCTTGATGATCTCGTCGATATTGGCAACGGCGATCGCAAGGCCGACCAAGACGTGGGCGCGGTCGCGGGCCTTGCGCAACAGGTACTTGGTGCGACGGCTGACGACTTCCTCGCGGAAGGAGACAAACGCGCGCAGCATGTCTAGAAGCGTCATCTGCTCCGGCTTACCGCCATTCAGCGCCACCATGTTGCAGCCAAACGAGGTCTGCAGCGGTGTGTAGCGGTAAAGCTGGTTGAGGATCACCTCGGCATTGGCGTCGCGCTTGAGCTCGACGACGACGCGGTAGCCCTGGCGGTCGGACTCGTCGCGCAGATCGGAAATGCCCTCGATGCGCTTGTCCTTCACCAGTTCGGCCATTTTCTCGATCATCGTCGCCTTGTTCACCTGAAAGGGAACCTCGGTGATGATGATCTGCTCGCGGTCGCCGCGCATCGGCTCAATGGTGGCGCGGCCGCGCATGATGACAGAGCCACGGCCGGTCTCGTAGGCGGAACGCACGCCAGAGCGGCCCAGAATGAAGGCGCCGGTTGGAAAATCCGGACCCGGAATGATCTCCATCAGTTGCGGCAGTTCGATCCCCGGCTCGTCGATCAGCGCAATGCAGCCATTGATCACTTCGGCCAGATTATGCGGCGGAATGTTCGTCGCCATGCCGACCGCGATGCCGCCGGCGCCATTGACCAAAAGGTTGGGGAACTTGGCCGGAACCACAACGGGTTCGGACATGGTGCCGTCATAGTTGTCGCGGAAATCGACGGTCTCCTTGTCGAGATCGTCAAGCAGCGCATGCGCCGCCTTCTCAAGGCGGCATTCGGTGTAGCGCTGGGCCGCTGGAGGGTCGCCGTCGATCGAGCCGAAATTGCCCTGACCGTCGATCAGCGGCAGCCTGAGCGACCATGGCTGAGCCATGCGCGCCAAGGCGTCATAGATAGCCGAGTCGCCATGCGGGTGATATTTACCCATCACGTCACCGGTGACGCGGGCGCATTTGACGTATTTCTTGTTCCAGTCCAGCCCAAGCTCGTTCATCCCGTAAAGGATGCGCCTGTGGACGGGCTTCAGGCCATCTCGAACATCGGGAAGCGCGCGGCTGACGATAACGCTCATTGCGTAATCGAGATACGACCGCTGCATTTCTTCCATGATGGAAATAGGCTCGATGCCTGGTGGGTTCTTGCCGCCGCCGGGTGTGGTTTGTTCAGTCAATTGTGATCACGATCTTTGTTCAGAATCAGACAGATTTTTATAGCCGAATGCATCGGCCAGCGCCAATTTGGGCGCGGGGTTTTGAACAGTCTTTTGCCGCCATCGGCGCAAATCCAGGCATTTCGGTAGCAAAAGGCCCAACCCCTGATTAGCGCTCTTTCCATCCAAGGTCCACTCGCTTAACACTTGCGACCAAGTCCCTGGAAAGGGACGCAATCCGCGAGGGGACCCGGATGTTCAATCTCGACCTTCTGATCAATGCGCTGACGACCATTCTGGTGACCATTGACCCGCCCGGACTGGCGCCGATCTTCCTCAGCCTGACGGCCGGCATGACCCGCTCCGAGCGTTTTCAGGTCGCCAGTCGCGGCTCGCTGATCGCCCTTCTGATCCTGTCGGCCTTTGCCCTGTTCGGAAACGGCATCCTCGGGCTGCTCGGCATTTCGCTCGGCGCATTCCGGATCGCCGGCGGGTTGCTTCTGTTCTGGATCGCCTTTGAGATGATCTTCGAGAAGCGCAACGAACGCAAGGAAAAGACCGGGGAGACTGCAGTCACCCTCGACCATATCCGCAATCTCGCGGTGTTTCCCCTCGCCTTGCCGCTGATTGCCGGACCTGGCGCGATTTCCGCGACGATCCTTTTGTCCGGCTCCTTTTCCTCAACCTTCGACAGGTTTCAGCTCATTCTGGTGCTGGCGTTCTGCGTGGCAATCCTGTTTGCATTCCTCGTCATCGCAGAGCGGATCGATCGGTTTCTCGGCGCAACCGGGCGGGCGATCCTGACGCGGCTTCTCGGCGTCATCCTCGCGGCGCTTGCCGTACAGTTTGTCGTCGACGGCATCAAATCGACTATGCTGGTCTGAGCTGGCACACGCTCCAACAGAAAAGGGCCGGTCAACCGGCCCTTCCCTCATCAAACCGACATTGCCGATCAGAACGGGATGTCGTCGTCCATGTCGCGCGAGAAGTTGCTGCTGTTGCTGCTGCCTAAACCGCTGGAACGCCCAGCCGGAGCAGCCGGGCGATCATAGTCATCACCACCGCCGAAATTGCCGCCGCTGCTGCTGCCGTAATCGGAACCACCGCGCGCTGCACCGGCGCCCTGTCCGTCGCCACGCCCGCCCAGCATGGTCAGCGTCGAGTTGAAGCCCTGCAGGACCACTTCTGTCGAATAGCGGTCCTGGCCGTCCTTGTCCTGCCACTTGCGGGTCTGGAGCTGGCCCTCGATATAAACCGTCGCGCCCTTCTTCAGATATTGCTCGGCGACCTTGCAGAGACCTTCATTGAAGATCACCACGCGGTGCCATTCGGTCTTTTCCTTGCGCTCGCCGGAATTGCGGTCGCGCCAGCTCTCCGACGTCGCGATGTTGAGGTTGGCGATCGGCTTGCCGTCCTGCGTGCGCCGGATTTCCGGGTCAGCCCCGAGGTTTCCGATCAAAATCACCTTGTTGACACTACCAGCCATCTCGCTTTTCCTGTTCGCCGCGCCGGACGCGCTCGCCCGGCTGTAAAAATTCAAGAATGCGCATCTTAACGACTGCCGCTTGGTGATACGCCCCGTTTGCCGGACAATCCACAGATATGAAATATTTGTTCTTTCTTTGTTCTAATAAATCCCTATCATCCTGTCAACCGACTCGGAAAGCCCGCCTGTTTTTCGCTTTGCGCCTCGACATGCGCTCTGCCGTCCTTAAATAGAAGGCTTTCCAGACAATCAAAAGCTGAGCACGATGAGCAAACTCGAGACCATCTCCATCCGCGGCGCGCGCGAGCATAATCTCAAAGGCATTGACCTCGACCTGCCGCGCAACAAGCTGATCGTCATGACCGGCCTGTCGGGATCCGGAAAGTCGTCGCTTGCCTTCGATACGATCTATGCGGAAGGCCAGCGCCGCTATGTCGAAAGCCTGTCGGCCTATGCCCGCCAGTTCCTGGAAATGATGCAGAAGCCGGATGTCGATCAGATCGACGGCCTGTCGCCTGCGATTTCGATCGAGCAGAAGACGACCTCGCGCAATCCGCGCTCGACGGTCGGCACGGTCACCGAAATCTACGACTATATGCGCCTCTTGTTTGCCCGTGTCGGCGTGCCCTATTCGCCGGCGACAGGGTTGCCGATCGAGAGCCAGACGGTCAGCCAGATGGTCGACCGCGTCGTCGATTTCGGCGAGGGTACACGTCTGTACATCCTCGCGCCGATCGTGCGCGGCCGCAAAGGCGAGTACAAGAAGGAACTCGCCGAACTGATGAAGAAGGGCTTCCAGCGCGTCAAGATCGACGGCCAGTTCTACGAGATCGCCGAAGCGCCCACGCTGGACAAGAAATACAAGCACGACATCGACGTCGTCGTCGATCGCGTCGTCGTGCGGCCGGATCTGGCGGCACGGCTTGCCGACAGTCTGGAGACCTGCCTGCGTCTGGCCGACGGCCTTGCAATCGCCGAATTTGCCGACAAGCCGCTACCAGCAGGCGAAACCTCGGCCGGCGGTTCGGCCAACAAGTCGCTGAACGAGACCCACGAGCGCGTCATGTTCTCGGAGAAATTCGCCTGCCCGGTTTCGGGTTTCACCATTCCCGAGATCGAGCCGCGGCTGTTCTCGTTCAACAATCCCTTTGGCGCCTGCCCGACCTGCGACGGTCTCGGCAGCCAGCAGAAGATCGACGAGGCGCTGATCATTCCAGAGCCGGAGCGCACGCTGAAGAACGGCGCCATTGCCCCATGGGCGAAGTCGTCGTCACCCTATTACAACCAGACGCTCGAAGCGCTCGGCAAGGCCTTTGGTTTCAAACTGTCGAACAAATGGACCGAGCTTTCTGAAAAGGCGCAAGCTGCGATCCTGCAGGGCACCGAGGAAAAGATCGTCTTCCACTACGAGGACGGCGCCCGCTCCTACAACACCACCAAGACGTTCGAAGGCATCGTACCGAACCTTGAGCGCCGCTGGAAGGAAACCGACAGCGCCTGGGCGCGCGAGGAGATCGAACGCTACATGTCGGCCGCGCCCTGCCCGGCCTGCAACGGTTTCCGCCTGAAGCCGGAAGCACTGGCCGTGAAGATCGACAAGCTGCAGATCGGTGAAGTCACGCAGATGTCGATCCGCGTCGCGCGCGACTGGTTCGAGGCGCTGCCCGAGCACATGAACGCCAAGCAGAACGAGATCGCGGTCCGCATCCTCAAGGAAATCCGCGAGCGCCTGCGCTTTCTCAACGATGTCGGGCTGGAATATCTGAGCCTGTCGCGCAATTCCGGCACGCTGTCGGGCGGCGAAAGCCAGCGCATCCGGCTCGCCTCGCAAATCGGCTCCGGCCTCACCGGCGTGCTGTACGTGCTGGACGAGCCCTCGATCGGCCTGCACCAGCGCGACAATGCCCGCCTGCTCGATACGTTGCGCCATCTTCGCGATATCGGCAATACGGTGATCGTCGTCGAACATGACGAAGACGCCATCATGACGGCCGATTATGTTGTCGATATCGGACCGGCGGCCGGCATTCACGGTGGTCAGGTGGTGGCGGAAGGCACGCCGCAGCAGGTGCTGGACAATCCGAACTCGCTGACCGGCAAATATCTGTCCGGCGAACTGTCGGTCGCCGTGCCCGCAGAACGACGCAAGCCGAAGAAAAAAAAGGAAATCACCGTCGTCGGCGCCCGCGCCAACAATCTGAAAAACGTCACCGCCTCGATCCCGCTTGGCATCTTCACGGCGGTGACCGGCGTTTCCGGCGGCGGCAAGTCTACCTTCCTGATCGAGACGCTCTACAAGTCGGCGGCGCGGCGCATCATGGGTGCGCGCGAAAATCCGGCCGAGCATGACCGGATCGACGGCTTCGAGCATATCGACAAGGTCATCGACATCGACCAGTCGCCGATCGGCCGCACGCCACGCTCCAACCCGGCCACCTATACCGGCGCCTTCACGCCGATCCGCGACTGGTTTGCCGGCCTGCCCGAAGCCAAGGCCCGTGGCTACCAGCCGGGCCGCTTCTCCTTCAACGTCAAGGGCGGCCGCTGCGAGGCCTGCCAGGGCGATGGCGTCATCAAGATCGAGATGCACTTCCTGCCGGATGTCTACGTCACCTGCGACGTCTGCCACGGCAAGCGTTACAACCGCGAAACACTCGACGTGCATTTCAAGGGCAAGTCGATTGCCGACGTGCTCGACATGACCGTCGAGGAAGGCGTCGAGTTCTTTGCAGCCGTGCCCGCCGTGCGTGACAAGCTGCAGGCGCTGCAGGGTGTCGGCCTTGGCTACATCAAGGTCGGCCAGCAGGCCAACACACTCTCCGGCGGCGAGGCCCAGCGCATCAAGCTCGCCAAGGAACTGTCGAAGCGATCGACAGGCCGCACGCTCTATATCCTCGACGAGCCGACCACAGGCCTGCATTTCCACGATGTCGCCAAGCTTCTGGAAGTGCTGCACGAACTGGTCAACCAGGGCAATACGGTCGTCGTCATCGAGCACAATCTCGAAGTCGTCAAGACGGCCGACTGGGTGATCGATTTCGGTCCGGAAGGCGGCGATGGCGGCGGCGAGGTCGTGGCAGTCGGCACACCCGAGCAGATCGTTACGGAACCGCGCTCCCACACCGGCGCCTTCCTGAAGGAACTGCTGGAACGCCGGCCGATCCGCCGGGCGGCGGCGGAATAGCTAAGGCAAAGGGAAGAGACCATGTCGACATCAGGCACAATCCGCTGTGGCATCGGCGGCTGGACGTTTGATCCCTGGGAGGGGACTTTCTACCCTGAGAAACTGTCGAAGAAGCGGCAGCTGGAATATGCCAGCAGCCAGTTGAAGGTGATCGAGGTCAACGGCACCTATTACGGCTCGCAGAAGCCCGAGACCTTTGCCAAATGGGCCTCCGAGGTGCCTGATGATTTCGTCTTTTCGCTGAAGGCCAGTCGTTTTGCCACCAACAAGAAGGTGCTGGCGGAGGCTGGAGAATCGATCGAGCGCTTTCTCGGGCAGGGATTGACAGAACTGGGACCGCATCTCGGCCCAATCCTCTGGCAGTTCATGCCGACCAAGAAATTCGACGCGGATGATTTCGGCGCCTTTCTGGCGCTGCTGCCGGAAAAGCAGGACGGGCTGACGCTGCGGCATGTGGTCGAAGTGCGCCACGAGTCCTTCCGCGTTCCTGAATTCACAAGCCTGCTGGCGAAGCACAAGGTCGCCGTTGTTTTTGCCGATCACGCGGACCATCCGATGATCGCGGATGTCACCGGGGACTTCGTCTACACCCGATTGCAGACCGGCAGCGATGATGTCGAAACCTGTTACGACGAGCAACGGCTTGATCTCTGGGCCGAGCGGCTGAAGACCTGGTCTGACGGCGGCGATGTCGCCGATCTCGCCCATGCCGATCCTGAGCGCTCTATCGAGAAGAGGCCGCGCGACGTCTATGCCTTCTTCATCACCGAGGGGAAGGTCAATGCGCCAAACGGCGCGCGGGCCCTGCAGAAGCGCGTGGACTGACGGCGCTTATGGGTGCAGCGGCCGGATGGCCTGCACCAGCGTTTCGGCGGTCAGGCCCTCGCCCGCTTTTTTGCCCGCCTCGCCGTGGCGCCAGACCCCGGCGGCGGCGGCCTCGAATGCCGGCATGCCCTGCGCCAGATGCGCGCCGATGATGCCGGCCAGGACGTCTCCGGAACCGGCCGTGGCCAGCCAGGGCGGTGCATTGGCGTTGATGACAGCGCGGCCGTCTGGATCGGCGATCACAGTGTCAGCACCCTTGAAGACGATGACCGCATGGCTGCGGCGCGCGGCGGCCATTGCGCGGTCGATCTTCGAAAGCGTCGGATCCCTCGCGAGATCGGGAAACAGCCGGGCAAATTCGCCGTCATGCGGCGTCATCACCAACCGCGTCGTGCCTGTGGCGAACAGATCGAAGAGCAACGCCGGATCCTCGCGGAACGCCGTAATGCCATCAGCGTCGAGCACGATGCGACGGTCGCGCACCAGCGTGACGAAGCGGCGCGCTTTTTCCGCATCGCCAAAAGCCGGCCCCAGGACGAAGGCGTTGATGCGCCGGTCGTCCAGCCAGGTTTCGAGCGTCGACGCGGTATCGATTGCCTTGAGCATAACGGCGGTCAGATGCGCTGCATTGGCTGGCAAAGACGGCTCCGGCGAAGCCAGCGTGACAAGGCCAGCGCCCGATGCCAGACCGGCACTCGCGGCAAGCCGGGCAGCGCCTGTCGACAAGGGGCCACCGGAAAACACCGCGAGATGGCCACGCTTGTATTTGTGTGCCGCAGCATCCAGGACGGTTGCCTCATTTCGCCAGACATGCGGCGTGTTTTCCCGCAGGGTACCGCAATGGGCATCGACAATACGTCGGGGAATGCCGATATCGATCACATCGAGCACACCGCACAGCGTTCGCCCCGGCAGGAGCAGATGTCCGGGCTTGCGAGCGACGAAAGTTACGGTCCGTGCAGCCCTGAAGCTTGCGCCCCGGACCTCGCCGGTCCGACCATCCACGCCGGACGGCAGGTCGATGGAAAGAACCGGCAGACCCATGGCGGTGACCATCTGCATGATGCCGGCGACATCATCGCCGACCGGGCGCGAGAAACCCGCACCAAACAGCGCATCGACGATTACGTCGCCTGGCATCGGCACGAAGGCATAGAGCGGGGACGGCGTCATGCCGCATTGGCTCAGCGCGCGCGCCGCATCGCCGGCGACCGCCAGCGGATCTCCCAGTGCATAAAGCGCGACGCATGCACCGCTCGACAGCATCTGGCGAGCGACAATGTAACCATCGCCGCCGTTGTTGCCCGGACCGCAGAGGACGACGAACCGCAGTGCGCCCGGAAAGCATCGAAGCGCGACTGCGGCAACCGCCGAGCCTGCCGCTTTCATCAGCACGAAACTGTCCAGCCCGGAGCCTTCAGCCGCCCGGTCGATCGCCGCCATTTGCGCGGGTGTGATAATCGTTGAAGTGAGGTTTGGACGCATATTTTGATCATTCTATCGAAGACAAATGCGAAGACAAGGACGAGATAAAGCCTTTAAATGTCTACTTATTGTGCATTTGCACATATTTACGCACAAATAAGATGCTTAACAAATAACCATGGCGCCACCTCCTCTTGACGTCACGATTGTTTTTCTGGATTTTGCATAAAATAGGCAAAATCGTCTGGTTTTTTCGTTGGAATAGCAGATGATCACGCCAGCGCAGGATGATTTGGCCCAAATCTGCTCGTCATTTGGCGAGTCTGGCATGCAAAGTGCATATTTGTGGGCGAGCGGGGATGTTCCTGCTTTAACGGAAGAAGCGGAGAGACATTTTCTCATGAAAAAGATCGAAGCGATCATTAAGCCCTTCAAGCTGGATGAAGTGAAGGAAGCTCTTCAGGAAGTTGGCCTGCAGGGTATCACCGTCACCGAAGCGAAGGGGTTTGGACGCCAGAAGGGCCATACTGAGCTTTATCGCGGGGCGGAATATGTCGTCGACTTCCTGCCGAAGGTGAAAGTCGAAGTGGTGCTGGCAGACGAAAATGCGGAGGCCGTCATCGAAGCCATTCGCAATGCTGCCCAGACAGGGCGTATCGGAGACGGAAAAATCTTCGTGTCCAACGTGGAGGAAGTGATCCGGATTCGCACCGGCGAAACCGGCATCGACGCCATCTAGTGACCTGGCCTCGGTCAGGCTTTCCATATGGTCATCGCAAAAGGGATAGACGAAAATGACGACTGCAAAAGATATTCTGAAGCAGATCAAGGATAACGACGTGAAATTCGTCGATCTGCGCTTCACCGATCCGAAGGGCAAACTGCAGCACGTGACGATGGACGTCGTCTGCGTCGATGAAGACATGTTTGCCGACGGCGTGATGTTCGACGGCTCCTCGATCGCTGGCTGGAAGGCCATCAACGAATCCGACATGGTGCTGATGCCGGACATCGAAACGGCGCATATGGACCCTTTCTTCGCCCAATCGACGATGGTTCTGATCTGCGACATCCTGGATCCGGTCTCGGGCGAAGCCTATAACCGCGATCCACGCACGACAGCCAAGAAGGCGGAGGCCTATTTGAAGGCATCGGGCATCGGCGACACGATCTTCGTCGGCCCTGAAGCCGAATTCTTCGTCTTCGACGACGTCAAGTACAAGGCTGATCCCTACAATACCGGCTTCAAGCTCGATTCGACCGAACTGCCCTCGAACGACGACACCGACTACGAGACCGGCAACCTTGGCCACCGTCCGCGCGTCAAGGGCGGCTATTTCCCTGTTCCGCCGATCGACAGCGCCCAGGATATGCGTTCCGAAATGCTCACGGTCCTAACCGAGATGGGCGTTGTCGTTGAAAAGCATCACCACGAAGTGGCCGCCGCCCAGCACGAACTCGGCGTCAAGTTCGATCACCTGACCCGCAATGCCGACAAGATGCAGATCTACAAATACGTCGTGCACCAGGTTGCGAACGCCTATGGTAAGACGGCGACCTTCATGCCAAAGCCGATTTTCGGCGACAACGGCTCGGGCATGCACGTGCACCTGTCGATCTGGAAGGACGGCAAGCCGACCTTTGCCGGCGATGAATATGCTGGCCTGTCGGAAAGCTGCCTGTATTTCATCGGCGGCATCATTAAGCATGCCAAGGCGCTGAATGCCTTCACCAACCCTTCGACGAACTCCTACAAGCGCCTCGTGCCTGGTTATGAAGCGCCGGTCCTGCTCGCCTATTCCGCGCGCAACCGGTCGGCCTCGTGCCGCATCCCGTACGGCTCCAACCCGAAGGCAAAGCGCGTCGAAGTCCGGTTCCCGGATCCGATGGCGAACCCCTACCTCGCCTTCGCCGCCATGCTGATGGCCGGCCTCGACGGCATCAAGAACAAGATCCATCCGGGCAAGGCCATGGACAAGGATCTCTATGACCTGCCGCCGAAGGAACTGAAGAAGATCCCGACGGTCTGCGGCTCACTGCGCGAAGCGCTCGAAAGCGTCGACAAGGATCGCAAGTTCCTGACCGCTGGCGGCGTGTTCGACGACGACCAGATCGACAGCTTCATTGAGCTGAAAATGGCTGAAGTGATGCGTTTCGAAATGACGCCGCACCCGGTCGAGTACGACATGTACTACTCGGCTTGATCTGCCAAAAGCCGGAGGCCTTTGCGGGCCTCCGGCGTGCCCCGCGGTATTACTGCTTCAGGTCGTCGGTATCGACCGTGATGGATAGCGTCACATGCCTTGGGCGCGACAAGGCAAAAAGCACAGCGTCTGCGATGTCTCGATTGGTCGCAGCCTGTCCTTTCGCGCGATGCTCCGAATCATCCCAGGCCTTGTCCAGAGGTGACACGTCGTCGAGATCCGGCGGATGAACGACGATCGACCGGACAGGCGTTCCAGCAAGCGTCTGGCGCAAACCGTCGGCCAGGGCCGCTTGCGCTCGCTTGGCGGCGTAAAACGGGATGGACGTCTTCCCGATCGGCGCATTGGGCAGGCCGCTGGTCGATCCAATCGTCACGATGTCCGGGCATCTTGACCGCTCGAGAAGAGGCATCAGGCCCTGCGTCAAGAGATATGTACCTGTCACCGCAGAACCGATCACCGTCGCCACATCGACGGCCGAATAGCCCTCATGCCTGTACTCAAGCCACATGGCGCCGTTGTTGACGAGAATATCGACAGCGTCGCCGCGCGCCGTTATCGCGGCGACCGCCGCCGCCACGCTTGCCGTACTCGACAAATCGAGGTGTTGGACGTGGACCTCGGTTCCAAATCGCTGGCGGATAGTATCGCTGACCGCCTGCAACGAGGATAGGCTGCGACCGCACAGGATAAGATCGCATCCCACCTGCGCCAGCACGAAAGCCAGCGCCGAGCCCAATCCGCGCCCTGCCCCGGTGACCACTGCAAGATGCTTGTCGGTGTCGTGCAACGAGTTTCTCCTCAGACGCCTACTGCTTTTTCAGGCGCTGCTTGAGAAGGTTGAGATATTCCTCGTTCGAATCGTTGGCCTTTGCGGCCGGTTGCTCGATCGCCGCGGTGCACCTGGGCTTGTAGTCCATCGCCATTCCGGCTTTCACGCAGACGCCGACCTGCCAGCCCGGCGGCAACGCGGTCAGGTCGACATCCTTCCACTTCGGATGCCCGGTCGCCTGCAGCTTGTCGAGATTGTTGATGATCAGGCTGGAGAAATCCGACACGGCGTTGCAGCTTTCGCGCTGGTAGGCATTGCGCTTGACGTCATAGTCATAGGTCATCATCACCGCCTTGACCGCAATCAGGTCCACCGGCTCCTTCTGGAAATCATAGGTTCCGGCATCGATGCGGGAGGCCGTATAGGTCGCCAGAAGCGGCGCCTCGGTGATCGGCAGCAGGTGGAACTTCTGGCCGTCGATCGGATTTTTCGTAAACAGCGCCGCCGGCGCGCCGGCCACGTAGAAAAAGGCGTCGATCTCCCCGGAAACCAGCTTTGGAAGGGCCGCATCGGGATTGAGAGGCACGCGTTCGCCGGTCTTTACCTGGAGAATGTCGAGAATGAGCGATGCCGTCAGGAAGGTGCCGCTATCCTTGACGCCGATCGCAACCGTCTTGCCGGCCAGGTCCTTCATGCCTGCAATGTCCTTGCGGGCAAGCACATGGATCTCTTCGTTGTAAAGCGGGAACATGATGCGCACGCCGCGTACGGCCTGCTGCACCTCGGCATCACCGGCCTCGAAGGTTTTCAGATATTCCAGCACGTCGCTCTGGACAATGCCGAACTGGGTGTTGCGCCGATTGCGAACACCAACGAAATTCTCGAGCGATCCTGCCGATTCCCTGACGTTGAGCGTCTGGCCGCAGGCTTTTCCGACAGCGGCAACATCGCGCCCGATCTGGATATAGGTGCCTTGCGGACCGCCGGTAATGATGTTCTTTTCGAATTCGGCCGCTGATGCGGGTGCAAGTCCAATCAGCAACGACAATATGGCGGTGCCAAAAATCCGTTTCAGGCTCATGGGCTTCTCCTGCTGATAGCGTGAACGCACATTATGCCGGAAACTCTATCAGCAATCGCTCTTGAGGTCGCGCATCAGATTGCGCATGACAATCACCGGAACCCGCTCGAAAACGCTTTCCAGAGCCTCTGTGACGCATACACCGGACACCAGTTTTTCCTTGAGCCCGGCGATCTTTCCAGCCTCGATGCCGCCAAGCCCCGGGGTCAACCGCAACGCCGTCTCGACGGCGGATTGCGGGCGCTGCTTGAGCGTTTTTTCGTCCTGAGCCGCCTCGGTACTGCCGGATGTAGCGCGGCTGCCGGTGTCTACTGCGTCGTCGGGCACATCTTTCGTCTGGGCAGCGGCATCGCTCTGCAACGCGGCGTTTGCGGTCGCCAGTCTCGTCTGAAGGTCTGAGACCTTGCGCCGCTCGGCCTCCAGCGAAGCCTGGAGCGCAAGCACGGCTGCATCCCGCGTGTTGCCGCTCTCCGCCTTGGCTGCAGCCAGTCGTGCCTCCGCTTCCTGCGCCTGCACGACGAGGGCCTTGCGTGCAGCGTCACGCTCTGCCGTGCGTTTTGTTACAGTATCCTGCGCAGCCGCCAGATCTCCAGCCAGGTCCCGACGCTCCGCATCGACGCTCCGCACCTGCTTTTCGAGGGCTTCAGCAGCCTGTCGTGCCCCTTCCAGATCACCGCTGATGCTGGAAATCGTTCCGGCATACTCGTCGGCAGCCTTGGCGGACTGCGCCCGAAGCTCGGCCAGTTGCTTTTGCAGGGCAGAGATGTCGGCGTCACGCTTGTCGAGCAGGCGATTGAGTTTTGGGACCTCGTTCAGCTTGAGGTCGGCGAATTCCTTTTCGAGTTCACCGGCCCAATCACCGGAGTTCTCGCGGAACGCTTTCAAGTCCTTTGCGAGCTTGTCCTTCTCCGCAGTCATCTTGCCGATCGTGGTCGTCAAACCGATGTTCTCGGTATTAACGGCTGCAATCTCGGACTGCATCGTCTGACGCGCGAACCAGAGATAGACGCCGCCACCGGCAATGATCAAACACAGAAAGGCCGGAAGCAGAAATCCGGACGACCCGCCGGTTCGTGGCTGATTGTTGCGCCCCCATTGATTGCTCATGTCGTCGCCCGTCCGCTTTTCCCTGTCGTTTTCTCAGGTACGCCGAAATCGGCAGCGAGGCAAGCGAGCCCCGTGACGCGGCGATCCTGATACCACTATTGATGTTTCAACGAAAAACACCACATAATAGAGCGAAAGGAACCTATCATGATGAAACTGAGAGATGCGAAATTTCAGATTGGGCAGGTTGTTCGCCACCGGGTTTTCCCGTTTCGCGGCGTGATTTTCGATGTCGATCCCGAGTTTTCAAACACGGAAGAATGGTGGAACGCAATTCCGAGCGAAATCCGCCCGAGCAAGGACCAGCCCTTTTACCACCTTCTGGCGGAAAATGACGAGACGGAATACGTGGCCTACGTGTCCGAGCAGAACCTGATCTCGGATGAAAGCGGCCTGCCGCTGCGTCATTCGCAGGTCAACGCGTTTTTCGATGCTGAAGCTGCCGGGCAGTACAAACCCAAGGCTGTCGTCCAGCACTGACGCCGCAAATCATGGAATGCAAGAAAAAACCGGCCACATGCGTGACCGGTTTTTTTTCGATTAAAGACCAAGGCCTCTATCAGTTGGCCTTGGCGGCCTTCTGGGCTTCTTCAAGCTTCTTGCGGGCATCTTCAGCCTTCTTCTGCATTTCTTCCTGCAGCAGGCGCTGGCGCTCTTCGAGCTTCGACTGCTCGATCGGCTCGCCGTCGAACACGCCGGTGAAGCCTTCGAGCGAAATCTTGATCGGGTTCGGCGCGCGCTGGAAGTTGACCGAGGTGAACACCACTTCGCTGCCCTTCTTGAGGCTGGCGATGGTCGCATCGCTCAATGGCACTTCTGCAACGCACTTGTCGGGCATGCAGATGGCGTAGTCGAGTTTGGCGCCCTTGCCACCGTCGATCTGCATCTGGATGCCGGTCGGAATGAGACGTGCGGACGGAACCGAAACCTGCATGACCTTGCGGTTCACCTTGCCCTGAACCGTGATCAGGCCAACGGCTGTGATCAATTGACCATTGTTGGCCGTCAGAAGGTTCTGGACGATGCAGACGTCGTTGTCTTCCTGCTTGGTGCAAACCTTGAACCAGCCCTGCGGCGGCTTTCCCTGTGCCTGCTGGGCATAGGCCGAAGCCGGCATGGCCGCCGCGGCAACCGAGACTGCGAATGCGGACAAGGCCGCCTTGCGGGTGAAGTTTGACTTGAAGATCATAACGATATCCGTCTCCTGAATTCCGGTCGCTGAGCGGTCTCGCGCCGCTCGTCTATAAGGTCATCTGCCCGCTTCCCTGTTTGGCAAATAAGGCAATTGAATGACCCGTCTCTCCTGAAACACCTGTTACAATGCGTTGGCCCGGATATCCAGTGTTTCCTTCCCTTTGCCGTCCTCCTCCTGCGAAATAAAAAGACCGACGGTTGGAAATACCCCGCATCGTGATAATTTGCGCGGGAATCAGGAAATGGACGGATTGGGGAGGCGGGCTTGCGCGCATTGTTTTTGAGTTTGGCCTGGGTGCTTGCAACAGTTGCTGGCGTTACAGTCGCGCAGGCTGAACCTGTTCATGGCATTGCGATGCACGGCCAACCGGCCCTGCCCGCCGATTTCAAGAATTTTCCCTATGCAAACCCGGCCGTCAAGAAAGGCGGCAAGATCGCCTATGGCGTCATCGGTACGTTTGACAGCCTGAACCCGTTCATCCTGAAAAGCATGCGCACGACCGCGCGCGGCATGCTCGACCCGGAATTCGGCAACCTCGTCTACGATTCGCTGATGCAGCGCTCGCGCGATGAGGCCTTTTCAATATACGGCCTTCTGGCAGAAACGGTCGAGTGGGACGAGGATCGCAGCTTTATCCAGTTCAATCTGAACCCGGAGGCGAAATGGGCAGATGGCCAGCCTGTCACGCCGGAAGATGTCATCTTCACGTTCGAACTCTGGCGCGACAAGGGTCGCGTTCCCTTCAGCACCCGCCTTGCCAAGGTCGCGAAAATGGAAAAGGTCGGTGATCGGTCCGTCCGCTTCACCTTCAACGCCGATAGCGACCGCGAATTCCCGCTGCTGCTGGCCCTGTCGCCAATCCTGCCGAAACATGCGATCGACCCCGCGACCTTCGATCAATCGTCGCTGAAGCCGCCGCTTGGCTCGGGACCGTACCAGGTCGGCGAGGTGAAACCCGGCGAGAAGATCGTCTATAAACGCAACCCGGACTATTGGGCGAAAGATCTGCCGTCGAAGGTCGGCTTAGACAACTACGACGAGATTTCGGTCGAGTATTTCCTTCAGGAAAACTCGCTGTTCGAAGCCTTCAAGAAGGGCGAGATCGACTTCTACGCCGAAGGCAGCCCGACCAAATGGGCGCGCAGCTACAATTTTCCGGCCGTCCAGTCCGGCGAAGTGGTGAAGGAGACGTTCACGCCCAAAACCCCGTCGGGCATGCTCGGCTTCGTTTTCAACACACGACGGCCGATGTTTTCGAACGTTAAATTGCGGCAGGGACTGGCGCTGGTCTTCGATTTCGAATGGGTCAACAAGAACCTGTTCGACGGCGCCTACACCCGCACGCAAAGCTACTGGCAGAATTCCGGGCTTTCCTATCTGGGCGTCGCAGCCGACGACCGTGAGCTTGGCCTGCTCGGCGACATCCGCACCAGGATCAATCCCTCTGTTCTTGACGGAACCTACCGCCTGCCTGTGACGGATGGGTCTGGTCGCGACCGGAATGTCCTTCGCGAAGCCGTGACGCTGCTGCGCGAGGCGGGTTATGGCATCAAGGAGGGCAAGATGGTCAACGAGCAGGGTCAGCCGCTTGTCTTTGAAATCATGACGCAGAACGAGGGCCAGGAAAAGTTTGCGCTCGCCTATCAGCGCTTTCTGTCAGCCCTTGGCATCACCGCATCTGTGCGCACCGTCGACGATTCTCAGTATCAGCAGCGCAGCCAGTCCTTCGACTACGACGTCATCATCAAGTCGTTTGCATCCTCCCTGTCGCCCGGCATCGAGCAGATGAACCGCTGGTCGTCGCAATCGCGCGACCGCGAGGGCACCGACAACTTCGCCGGCGTTGCCGACAAGGACGTCGATACGCTGATCAACAATATCGTCCAGGCCCGCGCGGTCGAGGATTTCACGGCCTCGGTGCGGGCGCTCGACCGGATGCTGATCTCGAATTTCTACGTCGTGCCGCTTTATCATATCGGCGCCCAATGGGTGGCCCGCCACAAGCATATCGGCCATCCCAACATCGTGCCGCTCTATGGCTACCAATTGCCGACATGGTGGGACGAACGGGCGCAATAAAGCCGGGAAAAGCCATCGGTATACTTTTGGTAACGCATTGAAAGCGGATGGAAACGCGCCTAAATCGCGAATAGGCCCTTGTCAGCGAAAGGATGCGCCCGTGGAAACCGTAACAGTTGATGTCGTCTCGGACGTCGTTTGCCCCTGGTGTTATCTCGGAAAGGCCCGGCTGGATCAGGCCATCGCCAGTGTCGCCGGCGATATTGACGTGAGCGTTAACTGGCGACCCTACCAGCTCAACCCGGATCTGCCGCCGGAAGGCGTCGATCACAAGGCACATCTGGCGGCCAAACTCGGCGGCCAGGCGGCGGTGGACCGGGCCCATGAGATGCTGGCAGGTCTCGGCCGGGCGGACGGCATCGCCTTTGATTTCGATGCGGTGAAGATCAGCCCCAATACGCTGGATGCCCATCGGCTGATGCGCTGGGCGATGGTGCACGGTCCGCAGGCGCAGGGCGTGGTCGCAAACCTGCTGTTCAAGGCAAATTTCGAGGACGGGCGCAACGTCGGTGATCATGCAGTGCTTCTTGACATCGCGGAGGAAGCCGGATTGGAACGCCCGGTCATTGCCGCCCTGCTGGCCTCCGACGCCGACAAGGATGCCGTCGTCAAGGAAATCGACATGGCCCGCGGCATGGGCGTCACCGGCGTGCCCTGCTTCATCCTCGATGGCCAATACGCCGTCATGGGCGCACAATCCACAGAGACACTCGCGGATGCCTTGCGGGACATCGCCAAGTCGAAAGCCGCGGCGACACCGGGCTGAACCCGTAAACCGCCCGGTGTTACCATTGTTCGACCCGGGCGTGGCGATCTATATCAGTGCTGAGCGGCGACACCCGTCAGCACCATGCTCGGGCGGGTCTGAATACGCGCCCACCAGCCAGAAAGACGCGGGTGGCTTGCCAACATCTCCCGCCCTTCCTCAGTCAAAACAAAACACGATATCATCGGCGCCGCATGGAAATCGGCCAGCGACGGTTGATTTCCCGCGAGCCAGTCCGCTCCACCCATGAGGCACTCCAGCGTTTTCAGGCAGAGCGCCGCCTTTTCCAAGGCGTCCGCGATTTTGCCTTCATCGGGTGTGCCGCCTCGCGCAGCAACTTCAATGCGCTCGACGTAAACATCCCAGACCATGGGTATATACGCATAACTATCGAGTATGCTGACGATCTGATTGAGCCGGGCGCGCGCCAAGAGCGGACCGGGCTGGAGACTGGGACCGGAAAATGCCTCGTCGATGTACCGCGTGATAGCGCCGGTTTCGAACAGATCGAAGCCATCATGGGACAGTGCCGGAATACGACCAAAGGGGTGTCGCATTCTATAGTCTGCGGACACGCCGGCGGACGCGAAAACATCGACGGGCACCAACTCGTAAGGAACGCCCTTTTCCTCAAGGACAAGGCGAACGATACGGACGTAAACGCTGTCATCTGTCCCGAACAGCCTTACGCCCCTTGCGAAAACATCCATAGGCCATCCATTCGGTTCAGACGCAGGAACTTCACTTCGCCAATCCTGCAAGTTGCGTCATCAGCACTGCCGCACCGGCCAGCCGCTTCTCCGGCGTCGGGAAATCGCGCTGGAAGAAGATGCTGTGATCTCCGCGGATCTTTGCCATCGTCCCCTGCTTGGCGATATAGCCGACCAGAGCGCCCGGATTGGGGAATTCGCGGTTGCGGAACTGGACAACAACGCCCTTCGGGCCGGCATCGAGTTTTTCGACATTGGCGGTTCGGCAGAGCGACTTGATGTAGACGATCTTCAGAAGATGCTGGACCTCCAGCGGCAAGGGGCCGAAGCGGTCGATCAGTTCGGCGCCGAAGGCGTCGATATCGCCAAGCTCGGTAATCTCGCCGAGACGGCGATAGAGGCCGAGGCGCAGGTGCAGGTCCGGCACATATTCGTCCGGGATCATCACCGGCGTGCCGACGGAGATCTGCGGCGACCAGCCGCTATCGGCGATCTCCTCGTCCCCCTTCAGTTCGGCAACGGCCTCTTCGAGCATCTGCTGGTAAAGCTCGAAGCCGACTTCCTTGATATGGCCGGACTGCTCGTCGCCGAGCAGGTTGCCGGCGCCGCGAAGATCGAGATCATGGCTGGCGAGCTGGAAGCCAGCGCCGAGCGTATCGAGCGATTGCAGCACCTTCAGGCGGCGCTCAGCCATGCCGGTCAGCACCCGGTTTACCGGCAGGGTGAAGAGCGCGAAAGCCCGGACCTTCGAGCGCCCCACGCGGCCGCGCAGCTGATACAGCTGGGCCAGCCCGAACATGTCTGCGCGGTGGACGATCAGCGTGTTCGCCGTCGGCACATCGAGGCCTGACTCGACGATCGTGGTCGAAAGCAGCACGTCGTAACGGCCCTCATAGAAGGCGTTCATGATGTCTTCGAGTTCCGTTGCCGGCATCTGGCCATGGGCGACGGCGACCTTCAGTTCTGGTACGTCGGATTGCAGGAAATCATGGATTTCCGAGAGATCGGCGAGACGCGGGCAGACGTAGAAACTCTGGCCACCGCGATAATGCTCGCGCATCAGCGTCTCGCGGATGACCAGCGCATCAAAGGGCGAAATGAAGGTGCGAACGGCCATACGATCGACCGGAGCGGTGGTGATCAGCGACAGTTCGCGCACGCCGGTCAAGGCCAGTTGCAGGGTGCGCGGGATCGGTGTCGCCGACAGCGTCAGCACATGCACATCGGATTTCAGCTCCTTCAGCCGTTCCTTGTGCTTGACGCCGAAATGCTGTTCCTCGTCGATAATCAACAGGCCGAGATTGGCGAAATTGATCGATGTACCGAGCAGCGCATGGGTACCGACGACAATATCGGTCTTGCCTTCCGCCACTTCCTTCTTGGTCAGCGCCAGTTCCTTCGCGCCGACCAGCCGCGAGGCCTGCGCCAGCCGCACCGGCAGACCGCGGAAACGCTCCGTGAAGGTCTTGAAGTGCTGGCGGGCAAGAAGCGTGGTCGGGACGACGACCGCGACCTGGACGCCGTTCATGGCGGCAATGAAGGCGGCGCGCAGGGCAACCTCGGTCTTGCCGAAGCCGACGTCGCCACAGACCAGGCGATCCATCGGGCGCCCAGCGCCGAGATCCTCGCGCACGGCCTCGATCGAGTTCATCTGGTCTTCGGTCTCGTCATAGGGGAAGCGTGCGGCAAACTCGTCATAGAGCCCGTCCGGGGTCGCCAGAACCGGTGCATGGCGCGTCAGGCGCTCGGCGGCGATGCGGATCAGACCGCCCGCCATATCGAGCAGGCGCTTCTTCAGCTTGGCCTTGCGCGCCTGCCAGGCGACGCCGCCGAGTTTGTCGAGCACGGCATCGCTGCCTTCCGAACCGTAACGCGACAGAAGGTCGATGTTTTCGACCGGCAAAAACAGCTTGGCCGCATCGGCATAGACGAGTTCGAGACAGGCATGGGGTGCTCCGGCTGCCTCAATCGTGCGCAGCCCGACGAACCGTCCAATGCCATGTTCGGCATGGACGACGATCGATCCCTCGTCGAGGCCGGCCACTTCGGCGATGAAATCGGCGCCGCGCTTGCGGCGCTTGGAGCGGCGCACCATGCGGTCGCCGAGAATATCCTGTTCGCCGATGACGACGAGATCGCCGGTCTCGAAGCCGCTCTCCAGGCTCAATACTGCCGATGCCGCTTCGCCCGGCTTCAGCATCGCGACTTCGGAGAGAGCCTTGACAGGCTTGATATTGGCGAGCCCGTGTTCGTTCAACACCTGCAACAGACGGTCGAGCGAACCTTCCGACCAGCCCGAGACCAGCACCTTGCCGCCCTTGGCGCGTCGATCAGCGATGTATTTCACGGCCTGGTCAAAGACGTTGACGCGCTCAGCTTCGCTGGTCTGCTCCGTTGCGTTCTTTGCCCAGCGCACGCCAAGACGCGCGTCTATGTTGATCACCGACCGGTTCCCGCTGTCCTGTTCGCTGAACGGGGAAAGGCGGATGGCATTGCGCGCAACGAGTGCGGCATTGAAGCCTTCGGCCGTCAGATACAGCTGTTCCGGCGGCACCGGCTTGTACGGCGTGCCCTGCGTTGCCTGGCTCTTTCCAGGCAGGATCGATGAATGGCGGGCATCGTAGTAGTCCTGCACCAGCTTGGAACGTTCGGCAGCGGCTTCGCGCACGACATGATCCGTTACGATGCGGAAATCGGCGAGATAGTCGAAGACGGTTTCGAGTTCGTCGTAAAACAGCGGCAGCCAATGCTCCATGCCGGCGTAACGCCGTCCTTCCGAAACCGCCTGATAAAGCGCGTCATCGCGCGTGGTGGCACCGAACAGGGAGAGATATTGCGTGCGGAAATGGCTGATCGTCTCCGGTGTCAGCGAGACCTCGCTCATCGGATTGAGATCGAGCGAACGGGCTTGTCCCGTCGTGCGCTGGCTTGCCGGATCGAAGCTGCGGATCGTTTCCAGCGTATCCCCGAAGAAATCGAGCCGGACCGGCTCGCCACTACCCGGCACGAAGACATCGAGGATGCCGCCGCGCACGGCATATTCGCCGACTTCGCGAACCGTCGGCACGCGATCGAAACCGTTACGCTCCAGACGTGTAGCAATGTCGTCCATGCGGATCGAATTGCCCGGGCGGGCCGAAAAGCCAAGGCTTTCAATCACGGACTGCGGGGCGATCTTTTGCAATGCCGCATTGACGGTGACGAGCACGATGGCCGGGTGCGGTTTTTTCCGGTGCGCGATCAGCGCACTCAACGCCGAGAGCCGGCGGGCGGAGGTGTCGGCGCTCGGCGAGACCCGGTCATAGGGCAGACAATCCCAGCCGGGCAGCGAGAGCACCGGAATGTCGGGGGCGGTGAAGCCGAGCATCTGCTCGACATCGGCGATGCGCTGGCCATCCGACAGGATATAGGCGACAGGACCGCCAGCCCGGGCAAGTTCGGCGAGGATCAGCGGCTCGACTCCGGCCGGCACGGGTCCGATCGTCAGTTCACGCGTCGCAGCGGCAATCTTTCGGGCATCAAAACCGGCAATCATAGAATATTCAATCTTTGTCTGCATCAGCGGCAACAGCCGGCTCGAAATCCGGGCGGTACGAGGCGATCCGTTCGAAAAGCGGCGTACGGAAATGGTCCGGAACCGGCCGTTCGCCGATGATCCACTTGATCAGGTCATTGTCTTCTTCCGCCATGATCGTTTCGAGTTCGTCGAGATCACTGTCAGGCAATGTGCCGATTTCCGCATCCGTGAACTGCCCGAAGACCAGGTCCATCTCACGAAGACCGCGGTGCCAGGCGCGAAAAAGGATACGCCGACGGCGCGGATCGAGATCAGCACTGGTGCGTGTAACTCCGGTCATGGACGGATCCTTCCTGGCGCCGGAATTCCGACGCTGCCTGTTGCTATGGCTCTATAAACGCTGAAAAGACGATTGTCAGCCTTGCCAAAGAGCTAATCATCGTTTCAGTCTGCGGCGCATGCGCCCTGCCCTTCTCGATCCTCTTTTCGCTCCCCTCAGCTCGCTTCCCGGCATAGGCCCAAAGGCGGGCGACTTCTATGCCCGTCTTCTGGGGCGGGAAAGCATCGTGGATTGCCGCGTCATCGATCTGATCTTTCACGCGCCGCATTCCCTGATCGACCGGCGCCAGCAACCCGGCATCGCACTTTCACCGCAGGGCTCGATCGTCACCATCACCGGCCGCGTCGATCGCCACCAGCCGCCCCCGCCCGGCCGCAGCAGCCAGCCCTACCGCGTGTTCATTCACGACGATACCGGCGAACTGGCGCTGACCTTCTTTCGCGCCAAGGGCAACTGGCTGGAAAAGGCCTTGCCGGTCAACGAGACCGTCATCGTCAGCGGCAAGGTCGACTGGTTCAACGGCCGCCCCTCCATGGTCCACCCCGATTACATGGTCCGCGCCAGCGAAGCCGAAAACCTGCCGCTGGTGGAACCCGTCTATCCTCTGACGGCCGGGCTGTCCGCACGGATCCTGCGCAAGTCGATCGAGGCGACCATCGCGCGGCTGCCGGAGTTCCCGGAATGGCTCGATGATGCGCTCGCTCGCCAGCAAAGTTTCGAAAACGTCCGCGACAGCTTCCTTGCGCTGCACGATCCGCGCGACGCTGCCGATCTCGACCCGCGGGCCCCGAGCCGGCGGCGCCTTGCCTATGACGAGTTTCTGGCCGGACAGCTATCCCTGTCCCTGGTGCGCCAGCGGCTGCGCAAGGTTGCCGGCGTTCCGGTCAAGGCTACTGGCGCACTGAGCGGTCCCGTCCTTGCTGCCCTGCCCTTTTCGCTCACCGGCAGCCAACAGGCGGCGATTGACGATGTCCTCGAGGACATGGCGGGCACTGACCGCATGCTGCGCCTCCTTCAGGGCGACGTCGGCTCGGGCAAGACGGCAGTGGCGCTGATGACCATGTTGGCAGCCGTCGAATCGGGGGGGCAGGCCGTCCTCATGGCGCCCACGGAAATCCTTGCGCGCCAGCATCTCGCCACGCTTTCGAAAATGGCGGCTCCGGCAGGTGTTACCATTGATGTCTTGACCGGACGCACCAAGGGCAAGGAGCGCGAGGCCACCCTCGAGCGCATCGCATCTGGCGAGACGCAGATCGTCATTGGCACCCATGCGCTCTTCCAGGACACCGTCGTTTACAACAACCTCCTGTTTGCCGTCGTCGACGAGCAGCACCGTTTCGGTGTTCACCAGCGGCTGCGGCTGACGGCAAAGGGTATCTCGCCGCACATGCTGGTGATGACGGCAACGCCCATTCCGCGAACGCTGGTGTTGGCAGCCTTCGGCGACATGGACGTGTCGAAACTCACGGAAAAGCCTGCCGGGCGCAAGCCGATCCAGACGGTGACCGTTTCGAATGAACGGACCAGCGAGATCATCGACCGGCTGCGCACGGCGCTTTCCGAGGGCAAAAAAGCCTACTGGATCTGCCCATTGGTCGAGGAATCCGATGTATCCGAATTGATGTCGGTGGACGAGCGTTTTGCGATCCTCTCGGCCGAGTTCGGCAAGGCGGTTGGTCTCGCCCATGGCCGCATGAAGGGTGCGGAAAAGGACGAGGTCATGCTCGCCTTTAAGAACGGTGAGATCCGTCTGTTGATCGCAACCACAGTCGTCGAGGTCGGGGTGGACGTGCCTGACGCAACGATCATGGTGATCGAGCACGCCGAGCGCTTTGGCTTGGCGCAGCTTCACCAGTTGCGCGGTCGTGTTGGGCGAGGCTCGGAAGCCTCCACTTGCATCCTGCTCTACAAAGGGCCGCTCAGCGAAAACGGCCGGGCGCGGTTGTCGATCCTGCGTGAAACCGAGGACGGCTTCCTGATTGCCGAGGAAGACCTGAAATTGCGCGGCGAAGGAGAATTGCTTGGCACCAGGCAGTCCGGAACGCCGGGGTTTCGCATTGCCAGCCTCGAAGCCCATGGCGATCTTCTGGAAATTGCCCGCAAGGACGCCGCCTATATCATAGAGCGCGATCCGGATCTGAGTTCGGCGCGAGGCGAGGCATTGCGCACCCTGCTCTATCTGCACCGCCGCGACGAGGCGATCCGTTTTCTCAGGGCTGGCTGACCGGAGGCCCCAAGGCCGCCTGCGGATCAGGCCGCGGTGTATAGGCCGGCGCGATCAGTCCGCCGGAGATCAGCAGTTTCGCGCCTTCTTCCGGCGTCATATCGAGCATGATGATCTTGCTTTTCGGCACGAACATCAGAAAGCCTGCCGTCGGCACGGGTGTCGGCGGAAGAAACACGCCGACCATCTCTTCTCCCTGCGCGTTCAGCTTCGCTGCGATCTCGCCCTGCGCATCGCCCGAAATGAAGACCAGGGCCCAGCTTCCCGGGCTCGGAAATTCGATCAGTCCGCATTTCTTGAATGACGTCGACTGCTCCTTCAGCACCGTCTCGAAAATCTGCTTCAGGCTTTTGTAGATCGTTCTAATCAGCGGCATGCGCTGCAGAACTGATTCGCCAAATTTGACGATCGATCGTCCGATCAGATTTTTGCCGAGGAAGCCGACGATCGTGATGAACATCACGGCGATCAGCAGCCCCATGCCGGGGATCGCGATGTTCAGATAATAGCGGGGGTCGTATCGCTGCGGAATATAGGGCGTTACCCAGCTGTCCGCCCAATCGATAAAGGTGAATGTCAGCCAGGTCGTGATGGCAAGAGGCGCACAGATTATGAGACCGGTGAGGAAGTTATTCCGGATGCGGCCGGCCAGCGATATTCTCTCTGGACTGTCGTTCATCCGTATCCTGCATTCTCATTTTGCTTCGCCGTGAAAGGCGTCATGGTAGGCAACAATGCCGGATGCCGCGGGTCCATGCAAGGCCAGCGCCAGGAAATACTGCGGCGCACAATCGGCAAGCACGAGAGCCGGATCGCTGACAAAGCCGAATTTGCAGTAAAACAATGGATCGCCCATGACAACGCAGCCGGCTGCTTTGCTGTCGGCAAGACGGACGAGCCCTTGGCGGATCAGTGCGCCGCCGATGCCCTGGCCCTGCCTTTCGCGCGCAACCGCCACCGGGCCGAGGCCAAACCATCCCGCTGCGCCCGAGGTCAATGCCACCTGAGAAAAGGCGATATGCCCGACGATCTTCGCATCCTCATCTTCGGCAACGAGCGATAACACAAGCGCATCGGCAGCGCGCAAACGCTCGATGATGAGATGCTCCGTCTGGTCGCTGTGGGGATGATCTCGAAAGGCTTCGATCGTCACGTTACGGATGGCCGCGATGTCAGCCTCAATTTCCGGCCGGATGATCACTCGACGGTCACCGATTTGGCAAGGTTACGCGGCTGATCGACATCGGTACCCATGAAGACAGCGGTGTGATATGCTAGCAACTGGATCGGCAGCGAAAAGATCATCGGTGCGATGATTTCGTCGACATTGGGAAGCACGATCGTGCTCATTGTCTCGAGTTTCGATGCCGCTGCCCCCTTCTCGTCGGTGATGAAGATGATCCGGCCACCGCGGGCGGCGACCTCCTGCATGTTCGACACTGTCTTTTCAAAGAACCGGTCATGCGGCGCGATCACGATCACCGGCATGTTCTCGTCGATGAGCGCGATAGGGCCATGCTTGAGTTCGCCTGCCGCATAGCCTTCGGCATGGATGTAGGAGATTTCCTTGAGTTTCAGCGCCCCTTCCATGGCGAGCGGATAGCTCGTGCCGCGGCCGAGATAGAGCACGTCCCGGCATTTCGACAGTTCGCGGGCGAGGCTTTCCATCTTTGGCTGGATGCTGTTGAGCACACGGCCCATGATGCGCGGCATTTCGGCAAGATGCCGGACCAGCACCTTTTCCTCATCCTTCGAGACGGTCCCGCGCGCAACGCCGGCACCAATGGCAAGGGCGGCGAGAACAGAAAGCTGGCAGGTAAAGGCCTTGGTCGAGGCAACACCGATTTCCGGACCGGCCATGATCGGGAAAATCGCATCGGCCTCGCGGGCGATGGTCGATTCCCGCACATTGACGACGGCGCCGATCTTCAGGCCGTTCTCCTTGCAATAGCGCAGCGATGCGAGCGTATCGGCCGTCTCACCGGATTGCGAAATGAACAAGGCGGCAGACTGCGACGACAGCGGAATGTCGCGGTAGCGGAACTCCGACGCCACATCGATCTCGACCGGCAGACGGGCATAACGCTCGAACCAGTATTTTCCGACGAGACCGGCAAGGTATGCGGTGCCGCAGGCGGAAATCGCAAGGCTCGGCACCTTGGCAAAATTGATTGCGGAGGCCGTCGGGCTGATGCGATTTTCGATGAAATCCACATAATGGGCCAGGGCATGGGAAATGACCTCCGGCTGCTCGTAGATTTCCTTTTCCATGAAGTGGCGATGGTTGCCCTTGTCGACCATGTAGGCAGCGGCAACCGAGACCTGCTTCGGGCGTTGCACCGCCTTGCCGTCGTGATCGAGGATCTCGACCCCGCCAGCGGTCAAAACGGCCCAGTCGCCATCAATCAGATAGGTGACCTCGTTGGTGAATGGAGAGAGCGCAATCGCGTCGGAGCCGAGGAACATCTCGCCCTTGCCGTAACCGACGGCGAGCGGCGGTCCGCTGCGCGCCGCCATGATCGTGTCCGGCGCATCTTTGAAGATGACGGCCAGCGCATAGGCACCCGTCACCCGACGCAGCATGGCCCGCATCGCATCACGATGGCCCAGTCCGTCGCGCACGAGTTTTGCCAGCAGCTGGGCCACGACTTCGGTGTCCGTCTGCGTGGCAAAGGTCGCACCGCTGGCGATCAGTTCGTCCTTCAGCTCGGAGAAATTTTCGATGATGCCGTTGTGCACGACCGCGACGCCATCGGTGAAATGCGGATGGGCGTTGTTTTCGGTCGGCGCGCCGTGCGTGGCCCAGCGTGTATGGGCGATGCCGATCGTACCGGCCAGCGGTTCGCCGCGCAGTTTTATCTCGAGATTGACGAGCTTGCCCTCGGCCCGGCGGCGCTCCAAGGTGCCGTCATGGATCGTCGCAACGCCGGCGGAATCATAGCCGCGATATTCAAGGCGCTTCAACGCATCGACAAGACGCTCGGATACGGGCTGGCTTCCAACGATGCCGACAATGCCGCACATAAATCTCTCCGCAATTTCCGCCGCTTGGCGCTATGTTCAGGTCTGGTGCCTTGGTAGCGAATTCCGGGCATTCCGCAATCGCCTGGAAGCTCACTTTGGGTGTCAGCTTTTAACGTGGGCTTGTGTCAGCCGGACTTGGCTTTCTTCGCCGCCTTTTCCGCTTGGTAGCGCTCGCGCAGAACCTTTGCCCGACCGGGCTTGATCTCCTGCCTGGCGCGACCGAAGGCGGCGGCATCGGCCGGAACATCGTGCGTGATCACGCTGCCGGAGGCCACCAGCGCGCCGTCGCCGATGGAGACCGGTGCGACCAGCGCGGAGTTGGAGCCGATGAAGGCATTCGCGCCGATACGGGTCACATGCTTGTTGACGCCGTCATAGTTGCAGGTGATCGTGCCGGCACCGATATTGGTCTTTTCGCCGACAAAGGCGTCACCGATGTAGCTGAGGTGATTGACCTTGGCGCCGGCGCCGATCTCTGCCTGCTTCACCTCGCAGAAATTGCCGACCTTGGCGCCTTCGCCGAGATTGGCGCCCGGCCGCAGCCGCGCATAGGGGCCAACGGTCGCGCCAGAGCTGACATAGGCGCCCTCCAGATGCGAGAACGCATGGATGATCGCGCCGCTCTCGACCGTGACGCCGGGGCCGAAGACCACATTCGGCTCGATCAAGACGTCCTGGGCGATGCTGGTATCGTAAGAAAGGAAGACTGTCTCCGGCGCGATCATCGACACCCCGGAGATCATCAGTTCGTGGCGCCGGCGCTGTTGCCAGATCCGTTCGATATGGGCAAGTTCCGCCCGCGTATTGCAGCCGGTCAGTTCGGTTTCCGGCGCCTCGACGGCAATCGCTTTCCCGCCGGCGGCAACGACGATCTCGACGAGGTCCGTCAGGTAGTATTCACCCTTGGCATTGGCATTGCCGATCTGGTCGAGGAAGCCCAACGCCTTGGCACCGTTGATCGCCATCAGGCCGCCATTGCAATAGGTGATTTTCTTTTCCTCGTCGGTCGCATCGCGCTGTTCGCGGATCGCGACCAATGCACCATCCCTGACGATCAGCCGCCCGTAACCTGTCGGGTCGCCCGTGTGAAAGCCGATGACGACGACATCGTTTCCATCAGCCAGCGCTTTGCGTGCCGCCAGCAAAGGCCCCTCTGTGACCAGCGGCGTATCGCCGAAGACGACGAGAATGTCGTCATGGCTCTGTGTGATCGCATCGCGTGCGGCGAGTACGGCGTGGCCGGTTCCGAGCCGTTCTGTCTGCGTGAAAGCGGAAACGGCACGTGTGCCTGCCGCTGAGACTGCGGCCGCGGTGACGGCCGGTGCGTCACGGCCGACGACGAGTGCCACGGTGTCGATTTCGGCTTTGGCCAGCGCCTCGACCACATGCGCGATCATCGGGCGGCCGCCAACGGGATGAAGGACCTTCGACATGGAGGACTTCATGCGGGTGCTTTCCCCTGCCGCCAGAATGACCGCCAGGCACGTGCGTTTCATGCGTATTCTCCCATCGTCTTTTGCGGTCATGGCTGACCATGCCGCGCGATTCTGTCTTTTGCTTATCAGGAAGATATTTCAAGAAGCATAACCGCGCCATCGGTGGGCCGTTAACCGGGCTAAAACCGGATCATGTCATAAGCGCAGTAAACAGACATCACGCTAGGGGCGTTCGATTGCCAGGACGCCGGGAGCAGAGATCGATCATGCAGCCTCCTACGAAGACTGGCCCGTCAGGGCTTGCCGCCGGTCGTCCGGGCTGGCTGGCGACGCGCCCCCTGGTGTTTCTGGCCATCGCCCTCGCCCTCGTCCTTGCCAGCCTTTTCGTGACCATACCCATGCCGATCGGACCGATGTACTGGGATCACTACATCTATCTCGACGCGGCCAACCGGATCTTTGACGGCCAGATTCCATCCGTCGATTTTTTCACGCCCGCGGGAGGGCTTGGCTACTATCTTTTCGCACTGTCCCTGGACCTGTTTCCCAGGGGACATCCGCTGTTGCTGGCAAGCTGGTCGCTGCTTATCGTCACCGCGCCGCTGATGGCCATCACGCTCTCCGACGTCCAGAAGCGTTCCGCCCGCACGGCCTATACCCTTCTGCTGCCGTTCCTGCTGTTTTCGGTGCTGCCGTTCAACACCGGTGACTTCTATCCGCACCCGGGGTCGGACGGCTTCGGCATTTACAACCGGCAGGTTTGCCAACTGCTTTATGTGCTCGCCTGCGCGCTCCTGCATGTCAAAGATCAGCGAAAGCTTGTCGTCAGCGTCGCCCTCTCAATGCTGTCGCTGCTCTTCATCAAGGTAACGGGCGTCGCCGCCGGCATCATCCTGTGTCTCATGGCCTTTGCAACAGGCCGTCTCAGCCTGCGCTCGGCAATCCTTGCCGGCGTTTTATTTTTTGGCTGCATTGCCGTCCTCGAAGGGGCAACCGGCATGGTCACGGCCTATATCGCCGATATCCTCGCGCTGCTGGCCGTCAACAACGGCAGTCTCATCCCACGCCTGGTGCAGGCGGCATCGCTGAATTTCGGTCTCGTCCTTGCGAGCGGCGTCCTGTGCATCGTCCTGTTCCGGCAGCGGCTCGGCTATCTCCGGCAGACAGCGCAGGCGCTTCTGCAACAGCGCAGCCTTGCCGCCCTGCGCCGTACGATCGATCAACCCACATTCTGGATGATCGCGTTTCTTGCAGCCGGCCTTGTCTTTGAAAGCCAGAACACCGGCAGCCAGGCCTTCATCTTTCTTTGGCCGCTGCTTGTAGCGATTCTCGTCGAAAGCCATGCGCGCGATGGCAGGTCCGCCGGCTTCCTTCTTGTCGCTGCTCTCGTCATGACGATCGCTGCACCGCCCGCCGTTCTGATTGTGCAAAAGGCATCGCGCGCCTGGCTCGGCATGGCCAATGGAGAAATTCTGGAAAGCCGCAATCTCAGGACAATGGGCGCCATCAGCGTCCGCGATCTGCAGTTGCTGCGCGCCGAGCGCATGCAGAAGAGCTACTCCGAAGACCGAAGCGCCTATGAAGCGCTCGCCATATCCGGAGAACTGCCGTCCTTCCTGCTCTATAGCGATTATGATTTCCAGACACTCTGGCTGCAGAGCACGGATGCCGTGATCACGGCTCTCCACAGTTATGAGGCGGCAAACGCGGTGCGCTTCGAAACGATCATGAACATCGATTTCACCAACCCGTTTCCCTGGCTGATGGACCGACATGCACCGAAATATATCGCCATCGGTGCCGATCCCTATCGCGCCGTTCCAGAGCCCGACGAGAAGGTCGCCGCCGCGGTCAAGACAAGCGATATCGCACTCTACCCGACCTGCCCGCCGACCACGGCTCGCCTCAAGCTGCTGTCGCTTTATGAACCGCTCTTGATGAAGAACCATGCGCGCATCACGCTGACACCCTGCTTCGATGCCTTCATTCGCAAGGACTTGGCGAAACTACCGTAAACATCCTTTACTGCGGCAGGCGCAAGCGGCTTTCCGTCAGCAAGCCGCTTTCGTCGAGGATCGGATGGGCCACCGAGACGATATGTGCATTGATGCGCTTCAGATCGCGCAGGATGTCGAGATGCAGCGAGCTTGTCTGCAGGCTGTCGAGCCGGCCGTCGCGCAGCCGTTCCAGGTGCCGTTCCGATGACTGCTTCTCCATGCGCCGGACGTCGACCTTCACTTCCATCAGTTGCCGGGCAAGATCCGCATTGCGCGTCACGAAGATCGTCTGAGCGATGCGCAGATTGTCGATCGTCAGGTTGAACAGCGTCTTCAGCTCCTGATAGCCCTCTTCAGAAAACTTCAGCCCGTTGCCGATCTTCTTGCTGACCTGCTCGGCAATGCCCTTCTCGATGATGTCGCCGATGTGCTCGAGATTGATCGCGTAGTCGATGATAACGATGGAGCGGCGGCCGTCTTCCGCACTCAGACCCTGACGACCGAGGCGGGAGAGAAAAAGCTTCACCTCCTGCTGCAGCAGATCGACCTGCTTCTCGAATTTTCCGACATCCTTGAGCTCCGTCAGGTCGTTGCCGTTGAAGGCATTCATCACCTTGATCAGCATGGCTTCGATGATGTCGCCGACGCGGAGCACCTCGCGGGTGGCGCCCGACAGCGCTATCACCGGCGTGCCCAGCGTATTGTCGTCCAGATAATGCGGTCCGGCCTCGTTCTTCTTCTCGTCGGGTATCAGCCGGGTCATCAGGCCGGACAGCCAGTTTGAAAATGGCCAGGCGAGAACGGCGAGTGCGATGTTGAACAGGAGATGGATATCGACCGGCAGTTTTCCGGCCGGGATCGGAAAGGTCCGGAGCAGATCTGCGACTATGCCGGCCACCGGCAGGGCAATGAGGCAGCCGATCGCCCGGACGATGAGGTTGGCGACCGTGACCCGCCGCGCCGGCGCCGAGGAAGACAGGGTCGCGATGACCGGGGGAACGGCGCCGCCGAGATTGGCACCCAGAACAAGGGCGATGGTCAGGCTGGAGGACAGGTTCCCAGTCGATGCGAGCGAGAGGATCAAAACGACGATCGCCAGGCTGGAAGAAGATACAAAGGCCAGAACTGCGGCAAAGATCAGGGCGACCGGCAAGGCGCCATCAAGGAGTTGCAGAAAGGCACCGAGCGCCGGCGACGTGCGCATCGGTTCTGTCGCAAGCCCGAGAAGATGCAGCGACAGAAGCATCAGCCCGATGCCGACCAGCGCGCTGCCTGCTCCCTGCCGCGCGCTCGAACGGCCGGTTCTGTGCAGCACGACGCCGGCAAGGATGACGAGCGGCGAGAGCCAGTCGATACCGGTGGCGACGATCCAGGCGGTGACGGCGGTGCCGACATTGGCGCCGAGCAGCACCAGTTGCGCCATGCGAGGGCGCACCAGACCTTTTTCGACGAAGGAGGCGATCATCAAAGCTGTCGCCGTCGAACTCTGCAGCGCGACGGTTGCCGCAAAGCCGGCGGCGAACGAACGCACGGGACTGCTGGTCCCCTGCGCGAGGCCGGTCCGCAGACGAATGCCGAAGGCGCGGGTGACACCGTCCTTGACCTGCGAGAGGCCGAAGAGCAGCAGGGCGACCGCCCCGAATACATTGACCATCACAATGGTGGATTCCATGGCGGCATTCCCGGCAGTTGCCTCGCATCCAGCGACAATTGGTGCGAGTCGGTTCATTCAAGGACAACAAGGCTAACACTTCCGCCAGGCCAAAAGACCGCGGAATGCGTGATTGTGACAGATATTTTTCAATCGCCGGCTAATGATTCCGACATGTACCGGCTTGGTGACGCCTTCGCATTCTTTCCTGAAATTGCGCCGAAAGATGTTGCCGATCCGGCTCTGCAGGCGTCTGGTCCCAATGCCCCGCATTTTTGAACCGCAAAAGCCTTCAATTCCGCGCCAGATTGCTCTAAGGAACGACACCATCCGCCATCCGGCGACGTAAACTGCGACGAGGTATCCATTCCAATGCTTGATTCCCTGAGAAGAGCTTCCCAGACATGGGTCATGAAAGGCCTTCTGGTCATTCTGGTGTTGTCCTTCGGTGTTTGGGGCATCTCCACGTCGCTGGTTCCCCGTTCTGCCGATTCGGTGATCACCGTTGGTGATATCGACGTCTCCCCGAGCGATTTCCGCCTCGCCTATGAGCGCCAGCTGGCACAGCTCTCCCGGCAATTCGGTACGCGGCTGACACCGGAACAGGCCCGTGCTTTTGGTGTGGAATCGCAGGTCTATTCGCAGCTTGTCGCCGGTGCCACGCTCGACCAGCTCTCGGAAGACATGAATCTTGGGCTTTCCGAGGATCGTCTTGCCAAGCTGATCGCCGAGGATCCGGCATTCCATGGCGTCAATGGCCAGTTTGATCGTCTGACGTTCTCAAGCGTCCTGCGCAATGCCGGCCTTCGCGAACAGGACTACATCAACAATCGCAGCCAGGTCGCCGTCCGTTCGCAGGTCGTCGAGGCGATTTCGGACGGCTATACCGCGCCGAAAGTCTTGACGGATGCGCTGCGCCAGTATCGCAACGAGACACGGTCGATCGAATATATCCTGCTGTCGAATGCCAATATCGATCCCGTCAAAGCGCCTGCGGATGATGTGTTGACGCCATGGTTCGAGAGCCACAAGGCCGAGTACCGCGCGCCAGAGTATCGCAAGATCAGCTACGTCAAGCTCGAGCCCGCCGATATCGCCGATCCGGCCTCGGTAACGGAGGGTGATCTGCAGGCCGACTACGAGAAGCGCAAGGCGAGCTTCAGCACGCCGGAAACCCGCACGGTCGAACAGCTGGCTTTTGCATCGCGGCAAGCCGCCGATGCTGCCGCGGCAAAACTGGCCGCTGGCACGACGTATGATGCGCTGGTGACGGAAGAAGGCAAGACCGCCGGCGACGTTCTGCTTGGCAACTTCAGCAAGGAAAGCATGCCCGATGCCAAGCTTGCCGACGCCGCCTTTGCGGTGACGGCCGATGGCGGCGTATCACCGGTCGTCGATGGCACTTTCGGCCCGGTCATCCTGCGCGTGACGAATATCAAGCCGGCAACTGTCAGAAGCTTCGACGATGTCAAGGAGGAGTTGCGCAAGGAACTGGCTCTGTCGAATGCTGCCAACGACATCATGGCGATCCACGACAAGTTCGAGGATGCTCGGATCACCGGCCTCAGCATGAAGGAAGCGGCTGACCAGTCGAACCTGAAGCTCGTCGTCCTGGATGCCGTCGATGCCAGCGGCAAGGACAAGGACGGCGAAGCCATTGCAGGAATCCCGGAGGCGAAATCGCTGCTCGCCGAAGCGTTCAAGACCGAGGTGGGTGCTGAGACGCTGCCGGTCAATCTCGGGCGCGATGGTTATGTCTGGTTCGACGTCGAGGAGATTGTCCCGGCGCGCGACCGGACGCTCGAAGAGGCCCGAGAGACAGTTGTTGCCGACTGGACGGCCGAACAGCAGCGCGCTGCGCTGGCAACGAAGGCGGCGGACCTGAAGGCCCGGGTCGAAAAAGGCGAGACCATGGCTGCGATTGCGACCGAGCTCGGTCTGGCCGTCGAGACGAAATCCGGTATCCGCCGTGGCGCGGAAGATGCCGCCGTCAGTGCAGCGGCAATCAGCGCGGCATTCGGCGGCGCCAACGGCCTCGTTGCCAACGCACCGGGCGCCGGCAACGAAGGCCAGATCCTTCTGAAGGTGACAGAAGTCGATCTCGACAATCCCGGCGACGTGCTTGAAAATGACGATCGTCAGATCGACGCCATCGCGCGCGCCAGCGGCGACGATATCCTCGACCAAATGGTCGCGGAACTGCAGACCGGCTACGGTGTCTCGATCAACCAGGCGCTTGCCGAGCGCGCCCTGACGCAACAGCCGTAACGCCAGAAGGACGCCCCATGCCGGAATTGAAGCCGTTCATCGCCAAGGTTGCTCTCGGCCAATCCCTTAATCGGGACGAGGCGCGGCAGGCTTTCGAGATCATCATGTCGGGCGAGGCCACCCCTTCGCAGATCGGCGGCTTCCTGATGGCGCTGCGTGTGCGTGGCGAGACGGTCGACGAAATCGTCGGTGCCGTGGGCACGATGCGTTCGCGCATGCTGACGGTCGCTGCGCCGGACGGTGCCATCGATATCGTTGGCACCGGCGGCGATGGCGCGGGAACCTACAATATCTCGACGCTCGCGGCGCTGATCGTCGCGGGCGCCGGTGTTCCGGTGGCAAAACACGGCAACCGGGCACTCAGCTCGAAATCCGGCACGGCGGACGCGCTGTCATGCCTCGGCGTCAAGCTCGACATCGGTCCGGCGGAGATCGCGCGCTGCATCCGCGAGGCTGGCCTCGGCTTCATGTTTGCCCAGCAGCACCATTCGGCAATGCGCCATGTCGGCCCGACCCGCGTCGAACTCGGGACACGGACGATCTTCAACCTGCTCGGCCCGCTGTCGAACCCTGCAGGGGTCAAGAACCAGCTTGTCGGCGTCTTTGCGCCGCAATGGGTGGTGCCGCTCGCCGAAGTCCTGCGCGATCTCGGCTCCGAAAGCGTCTGGGTCGTCCACGGCGAGGGTCTGGACGAAATCACCACGACCGGGCGCACCCAGGTTGCCGCGCTTGAGAACGGCGAGATCCGTACCTTTGAGCTCACGCCGGAGGACTTCGGCCTGCCGACGGTATCGCTCGATGCCTTGAAGGGCGGCGACGGAGCCTATAATGCACTGGCTTTGCAGGGCGTTCTGAATGGTGACGAAACGCCCTATCGGGATATTTCGCTTGCCAATGCGGCTGCATCCCTGATGATCGCCGGGCGGGCATCCAGCCTTCGCGAAGGCATGGATATGGGGCGGCAGGCGCTGTCGAGCGGAGCTGCCAATGCGACGCTTGAGCGCCTGGTTGCCGTTTCGAACGCCGTTCAAGGGAAAGACTGACTGTTATGACAGATATTCTGCGCCGGATCGAAGCCTACAAGCGCGAAGAGATCGCAGCGGCAAAATCGCGCGTTTCGGCGGCGGACCTGCAGGCTATGATCAACGATCAGCAGGCACCGCGCGGTTTCCACGCAGCCCTGACGGCCAAACGTGCAGCCGGCCAGTTCGGACTGATTGCCGAAATCAAGAAAGCCAGCCCCTCCAAGGGTCTGATCCGCGCTGATTTCGATCCGCCATCGCTCGCAAAAGCCTATGAAGACGGCGGCGCGGCGTGCCTGTCCGTCCTGACCGACACACCCAGTTTTCAGGGCGCTCCGGAGTTCCTGACCGCCGCGCGCGCGGCCTGCAGCCTGCCGGCGCTGCGCAAGGATTTCATGTTCGACGTCTACCAGGTGCAGGAAGCCCGTGCCTGGGGTGGCGACTGCATTCTGCTGATCATGGCGGCGCTCAGCGACAGCGATGCGCAACGGCTTGAGGACGAGGCGTTCCGGCTTGGCATGGATGTGCTTATCGAGGTGCATGATGCCGCGGAAATGGAACGGGCACTGCGCCTGTCCTCGCCTCTGGTCGGCATCAACAACCGCAACCTGAAGACTTTCGAAATGGACATGACGCTTTCCCAGAGGCTGGCGCCGATGGTGCCGGGGGACCGCCTGCTGGTCGGCGAAAGCGGTATTTTCACCCATGACGACTGCAGGCATCTCCAGCAGGCTGGCATCACCACCTTCCTTGTCGGCGAAAGCCTGATGCGCAAGACGGATGTGGCGGCGGCCACCCGCGCCCTGCTTACCGGTTCCGAAGCCGCGCTGGCAGCCGAGTGATGACGGGGGCGACGCTCACCCATATCGATTCGTCCGGCGAAGCCAATATGGTGGATGTTGGTTCCAAGGAGGAGACCGTGCGCGTTGCGGTCGCCGAGGGGCACATTCGCATGCAGATGGAAACGCTGCAGCTTATTCTCGACGGCAATGCCAAGAAGGGTGATGTGATCGGCACGGCGCGCCTCGCCGGCATCATGGCCGCAAAACAGACGTCCAGCCTCATCCCGCTCTGCCACCCGCTGATGCTCACCAAGGTCTCGGTCGATATTACCGTGGACGAAGCCCTGCCCGGCCTGCGCGTCGAGGCCATGGCGAAGCTCACCGGCCGCACAGGCGTCGAGATGGAGGCGCTGACCGCCGTCAGCATCGCCTGCCTGACGATCTACGACATGGCCAAGGCTGCTGACCGCGAAATGGAAATCGCCGGCATTCGTCTCGTCAGCAAGTCCGGCGGCCGCTCCGGGGACTATGTCAGCCGCGATCGCGAGGCCTGATGTCGCTGCTTCCAGTTGCCGACGCACTGTCCCGCCTGCTTGGCCGTGCCTCCACCCTGCGCCGCGAAGAGATGGTCGGTTTGCATGAGGCCGCCGGCCGGGTGCTCGCATCAGACGTTTCCGCCCGGCTGACCCATCCCGCCTTCGACAATTCGGCCATGGATGGTTACGCGCTGCGGCACTCGGACATCGGGCAGATCGGCAGCGAGTTGACCGTCATCGGTCAATCGGCCGCCGGCCATGGATTTTCGGGCACCGTCGGGCCGGGCCAGGCGGTGCGCATCTTCACCGGCGCACCCGTACCTCGCGGCGCTGACACCGTTTTGATCCAGGAAGATGCGGAGATTGTTTCGGACGGCCGGATCCGCACGACGTTTGCCGTTGCCAAGGGACGCCATATCCGGCCGAAAGGCCAGGATTTTGCCATCGGCGACATTGTTCTGCACGCTGGTGAATGCCTCGATTTCGGACGCTTGACAGTGGCGGCCGGCATGAATCATGCCGAACTGCCCGTGCTTTGCCGACCGAAGATTGCCATTCTTGCGACCGGCGACGAGCTTCGTTCGCCGGGCAGCGTGCCGGGCCTCGACCAGATCATTGCGTCCAACACCTATGGCGTGGCTGCCCTTGCCCGGGAAAACGGCGCCGATATTGTCGATCTCGGTATTGTCGGCGACGACCGTGACGCGATCGCACACGCCGTTGGCCGTGCCGTGGCGGTAAAAGCCGATGTGTTGGTCACCCTCGGCGGTGCTTCCGTCGGAGATCACGATCTCGTCCAGTCCACACTTCTTTCCTGCGGCATGACGCTGGATTTCTGGCGGATTGCCATGCGCCCGGGAAAGCCGCTGATGGTCGGCACGCTTGGCGCCATGCACGTGCTCGGCCTGCCGGGAAACCCTGTATCAAGCCTGGTCTGCAGCCTGCTCTTTCTAGAACCCCTCACCCGGCATCTTGCCGGATTGCAGCCGAGCGATCGTTGCGCGCGTGCGATCCTGGGCACGCCCTTGCCGGAAAATGACAAGCGCCAGGACTATATCCGCGCCCGCCTTTCAATTGACGGCGAAGGCCGTATGACGGCCACGCCGTTCTTGCGGCAAGATTCCTCGATGATGCAGGTGTTTGCCAATGCCGACTGCCTGATCGTACGCCCACCGCAGGCGCCGGCAATCGATGCAGGCTCGCCCTGCGATGTGATGATCCTCCGGCCTGCTTCCAGCGGCGCCTGAAATATCGCGTGCCGGCCGTTTTTTACATCTTCCCAATTGCCGTTTTCAGCCTATTTCCCCGCATGGAAGACTTACCATTGAACCCGAAGGAAAAAGACGTGAATCGCAATGCACTTTACATGCTGGTTGGTGGCCTGATCGTACTGGTCGTCGTTCTGGGCGTCTATATCTACGACAAGGAATCCAAGCCGGACGGCGTCGAACTGAAGATCGGCGAAGGCGGCGTCTCGATCCAGGAAAATTAAAGCATCGTTTTCCGTGTCACACACCCGACACGTTAACGCTTTATTAAGCATGCCAACGCAATAATTCGTCTCAAGGACCTGACTACGGATGTACTAGCAGGGCCAATTCAGACGGGTTGAGGAAAGGTCGGGTTTGTCCCGGCCTTTTTGTTTTTGGCGGATCGGTCCGCTGTCATTTTTCGACCTTGGACACCATGATCTTGTCGATCCGGCGGCCGTCCATGTCGATGACCTCGAAACGATAGCCGTAGGCTTCCGTGATATCGCCCTCCTCCGGGCTCTTGCGCAATTGCTGCACCAGAAAACCGGCGATGGTTTCGTAGTTTCCATCCGAATCGATCTCGTCGATCCCGATCGTCAGGTGGATTTCGTCGATCGGCGTGCGTCCATCGACCAGATAGCTGCCATCCTCGCGCTGGCGAATGAGTGCGTGTTCCATATCGTCATAGTTCGATGGCAATACGCCGACGATCGCCTCGAGAATATCGGCGATGGTGATGATGCCTTCGATGCTGCCATATTCGTCGACGATCATCGCCATGTTGAGACGCGACGACTTGAAGGCGTCGAGCGCCTTGAGGCAGGATGCGGTTTCCGGAAGTGTGTGAATGTCCTTGACGAAATTGCGGACATGGAATGCGCGTCCCGGGGCGTTCAGGATTTCCTTGACCAGCACGGCGCCCAGCACTTCCCCGGTGCTCGTATCCATCACAGGGTAGCGAGAATGGGCCGACTGCTCGACCTTGGCCCGGATAGCCTCGAGCGTGTCGCCGACATCGATGAAGCTGACCTCGGTGCGATGGGTCATGATCGATTTGACGTTGCGATCACCCAACCGGATGATCCGGCGCAGCATCTCGTGCTCGGACTTCTCGATCGCGCCGCTTTCGACACCTTCGGCCATGACCGCCTGGACCTCGGCTTCGGTCACATGGTCCTGATCGATCGACGGGCCGCCGAAAATACGGATGAACAGTGCCGCCGACATTTCAAACAGATAGACGACCGGTGCCACAACCTTCGACAGAATCGACATCGGGCGGGCCACCAGCATGGCAAGCGATTCGGAGTTTCGAAGCGCCAGCTGCTTGGGGATGAGTTCGCCGATGACCACCGAAAGATAGGTGATCAGCGTCACCACAACCGCAACCGCAACGGTACTGCCATAAGGATTGATCCAGCTGACGTCGTTCAGAACCGGTGCAAGCTTGTCGGCGATCGTTGCGCCGCCATAGGCACCGGCCAGCGTGCCAACGAGCGTTATGCCGACCTGGACGGTGGACAGAAACTTGCCCGGGTCTTCGGCGAGCCGAAGCGCTGCATCCGCCCGTTTGTTGCCCTGCCGCGCCATCTGCCGCAACATGGGTCTGCTTGCCGAAACAATTGCCATTTCCGAAAGTGCGAAAAACGCATTGATCAATAAGAGCACGAAAATGACAATCAGTTCGGACATAACCCTCGGTCACCATGGATGGAGATCGCCGCAACGAAAATCGCCTCGGCTTTGGATAGATCCGTACCAGATAAGCCCAAGCGTGCAACGCAGCAAGGCGCAGAGCCGAATTTAGGGCGTTGCGCCGCCAAATTCATGACGCAACCCTTCGTGCAATCGAACGACGGGAGGGTCCACGCCGGATTAGGACGCGATCGATTCGCTGTTTTCGTGGAGCGCCACGCGAACCCGTTCGCGTCCGACCTTGATGACGTTTTTCCATGGCGGCGCGCGCGCCTGCCTCGTCCCGCCGGCTGATCTGCTCGACGATGCGGATGTGGGATCGCGCCACATCGTCGATCTTGCTGCGATCGGAAGCCGGCGAACTGAGTTTGAAAATGCCGACAAGCGCTGCCTCGATCAGGCTGCCGACGGTACGCATGAACGGGTTGGCGGACGCCTCCACGACAGCCAGGTGAAACCGCAGATCGGCCATGGCCAGCGTTTCGGCTGTATGCTCCGGGTCGCCCATCGCAACGGCAAGCCGCATCATGCCGCTGATCTCGGCTTCGGTCGCATTGCGCGCCGCAAGCACTGCGGCGTGCGGCTCGAAAGCCAAACGGATTTCGCTGAGATCATAGAGGAACTCTTCATTGACGCCGCGGTGAAAATGCCAGGTCAGGACATCGCCGTCGAACAGATTCCATTGGTTGCGCGAGGTGACGCGTGTGCCGATGCGAGCACGGGGAATGATCAGCCCCTTCGCGGCCAGCGTCTTCATGGCTTCCCGCAATACCGTCCTCGATACCTTGAAGCGCATCGCCAGTTCCGGATCTCCCGGCAGGATGGAGCCGACCGGAAATTCGCCAGCGATAATGGCCTTGCCGAGTTCATCGACAACCTGAGCGTGGCTCGTGCGCGTATTGGAGCCTGTGATGACCGTTTCGAGCAGACTTTTACGCAAACAACCTCCCCCTCACGCGTGTGTTCTCCTGTGCCGTGACACCAGGAGAATACCCTTTTGCATTAGAATGAATGCAAACAACAGGGCGCCGATCAAGATCTTTGTCCACCAGCTCGAAAGGGAGCCGTCAAAGGTGATGTATGTCTGGATCAGCCCCTGGATCAGAACGCCGACAAGCGTGCCGCCGACAAAACCGGCGCCGCCTGTCAACAAGGTCCCGCCGATCACCACAGCAGCGATGGCATCAAGCTCGACGCCAACGGTGGCAAGCGAATAACCGGCCGACGTATAGAGTGAATAGACTATTCCCGACAATCCGGCCAGAAATCCGGAAAGGCCGTAGATCATGATCGTCGTCCGGCCGACAGGCACGCCCATCAGGGCTGATGTCTGCGCGCCGCCGCCAAGCGCATAGACATTCGTTCCGAACCGGGTGCGATGCGCGATCAATATGCCGACGGCGAAGACCAGCAGCATCAGCCCACCGATCAGCGAAATGCGTCCGCCGCCGGGCAGCTTGTAGTAGAAGGTCTTCAGCGTCGCATAGAAGGGGTGCTTGATCGGGATCGAATCGATCGAGATGACAAAAGCCATGCCGCGCGCCAGGAACATGCCGGCCAGCGTGACGATGAAGGCCGGCATTTCGAGATAGTGGATGATCGCTCCCATGATCGCACCGAAGGCCGTGGTGATCGCCAGAACCAGAACGAAGGCTGCCAGCGGATGAATGGAGGTATTTTCCATCATGACCGCAAGAAAGATGCCGGTGAAGGCGATCACCGAGCCGATCGACAGGTCGATGCCGCCCGACAGGATGACGAAGGTCATGCCGACTGCTGCGATCCCCAGAAAAGCATTGTCGGTGAGCAGATTGCCGACCACGCGCGTCGACAGCATATTCGGATACTGGAAGGCGCAGACCGCGTAGGACAATACGAAGATCACCAGTGTGGCAATGAGCGGGAGATATTTCTGGTTCATCGGGTCTGCTGCTCCGCCTTGTCAGCGCGTTTGGATCTTACGGTGAAAAAGGCCATGGCCGTCTCGATCTTCGGCGACTGGATCACGAGGATGATGACGATGATCGCCGCCTTGATGATCAGGTTAAACTCCGGCGGAAAGCCCGACAGGAGAATCCCGGTATTGACCGCCTGGATGATCATGGCACCGACCAAAGAGGCAACGATACTGAAGCGACCGCCAAGCAGCGAGGTCCCGCCGACGACAACGGCGAGGATGGCGTCGAGTTCGAGCCAGAGCCCGGCATTGTTGGCATCAGCGCCCCTGATGTCGGCCGTGACGATGAGGCCGGCCAGGGCCGCACAGAGGCCCGACAGCATATAGGCAGCCATCAGGAGCACCGGCGTACGGATGCCGGACAGCGTGCTGGCGCGACGGTTGATACCGATGGCCTCGATCAGCATGCCGAGCGCCGTGCGCCGCACGAGGACCGCCACGGCTATGCCGAAGACAAGCCAAATGATCACCGGCATCGGCAGGGCGGCAAACGCGCCGCTGCCGATGAAGATCAGTCCGGGATCGTTGAATGTCAGGATGGCACCCTCGGTGACAAGCTGCGCGATACCGCGACCGGCCACCATCAGCACGAGCGTTGCGATGATCGGCTGAATGTTGAGGACGGAGACGAGAAAGCCGTTCCAGAGGCCGCACAGCAGTCCGGTGCCGATTGCCAGTACCAGGGTCAGGACGAGCGGATCGCCGCGGACGCTGGAGGCAGCGGCAACCGCGCCGCAGATCGCCATCACTGCTCCGACGGACAGGTCTATGCCCTTGGTTGCGATAACCACCGTCATGCCGACGGCAAGAAGGGCCACGGGAGCGCCGCGGTTGAGGACGTCGATGAGGCTGCCGTAAAGGCGGCCATTCTGGATCGCCAGCGAGAAGAAGGCCGGAAACACCATCCAGATCAGCATCAGGATGAGCGCCAACGCTATAAATTGCGGCAGGAGCCGGCGACCGAGACGTTTTGCGCTGTCCATCACGCCGCTCCCTTGTTCACGCTGGATGCCGCGATGGCGTTGACGATGTTGTCGGTGGTGATATCGGCGCCGTTGAGTTCGGCGACATGGGTCCGATCCCGCAGCACCAAGATACGCGAACTGTAAGCCACGAGTTCCTCAAGCTCCGAGGAAATCACGACAAGCGAAAGCCCCTTCGCGCACAATTCCTCGATCAGCCGGATGATTTCCGCATGCGCACCGACATCGATGCCGCGGGTTGGTTCGTCGAGGATCAGGAACTCCGGATTTGTCGCAAGCCAGCGCGCGAGGATCGCCTTTTGCTGGTTGCCGCCGGACAGGAGCCGGATCGGTTTTTCACGGTCGCTGGTGCGAATGTCGAGAGCGGTGATGTAGTGATCGGCTAGGGCGACCTGCTCGGCCTGTGAAAGCGGCTTGGCCCATCCCTGCCGTGCCTGCAATGCCAGCGCGATGTTTTCGCGCACCGAAAGATCGCCGATGATACCATCTGTCTTGCGGTCTTCGGGGCAGAAGCCGAAGCGATTGGCAATCGCCGCCCGTGGTGAGGACAGATTGACCGGAATGCCGGCAATTTCCGCCGTGCCGCTGTCGGCCTTTTCAACCCCGAACAGGAGTTCCGCGGTTTCGGTGCGGCCTGAGCCGAGAAGACCGGCGATGCCGACCACCTCGCCCTTGCGGACCTCAAGATCGAACGGCTTGATCGAGCCGGCTTTTCCGTAGTTGGAAAAACGGAACTGGACCGGCCCGGCCTCAATATCCGACTGCCGGACGTCCTTTTCGACGGCCAGCAATTCATGACCGAGCATCATGGTCACCAGTTCCCGGCGTGGCAGCGATGATGTGTCGCGCGTGCCGACGAGGCGGCCGTTGCGCAGGACGGTGATCCTGTCGGAGAGATCGTAAACCTGTTCGAGAAAATGCGTTATGAAAACAATGCCGAGGCCTTTTTCTTTCAGGCCTCGGACGATGCGGAACAGCATCTCCACTTCCTGCGCATCAAGGCTTGCCGTCGGCTCGTCAAGGATCAGCACCTTGCCGGACAGATCGACCGCACGAGCGATGGCCACGACCTGCTGGATGGCGACCGAATAGCTTTCGAGTGCGGACGCAACATTGATGTGGATGCCGTACTGGTCGAGCAGTGCGCTGGCACGCCGGTTCATCTCCGCAGTCTGGATCAGGCCGAAGCGACGCGGCTGGCGACCGAGAAAGATGTTCTCGGCGACACTCAGGTTTCCGAGCAGGTTGACTTCCTGGTAGACGGTGCCGATGCCAAGTTTTTGTGCGTCCAGCGTGTCGCGTGGATCGATCTCCACGCCGTCGAGCGTGAGGCTGCCTGAATCCCTGCGATAGGCGCCTGTCATGCACTTGATGAGCGTCGATTTTCCTGCGCCGTTTTCGCCGAGAAGGGCGTGGACTTCGCCGCGTCGCAGCGAGAAATCGACCGCGCTCAATGCAATCGCGCCAGGAAAGGTTTTGACGATTCCGGAGGCTACGAGAATATTTTCAGGACTGTTCTGCATGATACCGGCTTTTCGAGAAGACTGATGTCATCCGTCGCTTATAGCTTACGGATCGACCAAGCCACGGAAGGATCCTGTTTCCACATCAGGACAGGAAACCGGGCAATCCCCATCCACCACGGCCCCATCCATCACTTCATTACGCGCGGATCAGGAAACGTATGGGGCCGGGCATCGACGGTCAACGGGCCGTCTGTCTGGCTGCCGATCATTGGGGCAGATGGTCGGCGCGCCGCCCGAGGGCAACGCGCCGGCCGTCAGATCAGTAGCCGAGGCCCTTCTTTTCTTCGTAGATCTTAGCCGGATCATCAGCCTGCGTGTACAGCTTCGATTCCGTCTGGATCCACTTCGGCGGTGCCTTGCCGTCCTTCAGGAAGGCGTCAAGCGCGTCGAGCGCCGGGCCGGCCATGTTCGGGGTCAGTTCGACCGTTGCATTGGCTTCGCCTGCCGCCATTGCCTGGAAGATATCCGGCACGGCGTCGATCGAAACAACGAGGATGTCGGTGCCCGGCTTCAGGCCGGCTTCCTTGATGGCCTGGATCGCGCCAACGGCCATGTCGTCATTGTGGGCATAGAGCGCGCAGATGTTCTTGCCGCCATCTTCCGCCTTGAGGAAGCTTTCCATGACTTCCTTGCCCTTGGTGCGGGTAAAGTCGCCGGTCTGGCTGCGGATGATCTTCAGGTTGTCATTGCCCTTCAGAGCTTCCTCGAAGCCCTTCTTGCGGTCGATGGCCGGCGAGGAACCGGTCGTGCCCTGGAGTTCGACAACATTGCAGGGCTTGCCTGCGGTTGCTTCCACCAGCCACTTGCCGGCAACATTGCCTTCGTGGACGAGGTCGGAGGTGACGGCGGTCAGGTAGAGGTCGTCCTTCGAATCGACCGTACGGTCGAGCAGGATGACCGGAATTTCGGCATCCTTGGCTTCCGTCAGGACTTCATCCCAGCCGGTGGCCACAACCGGAGCGATCAGGATGGCATCGACGCCCTGGGCGATGAACGAACGCAGCGCCTTGATCTGGTTTTCCTGCTTCTGCTGAGCATCGGCGAATTTCAGGTCGATACCGCGCTTTTCCGCTTCCTGCTTGGTCAGCGTGGTTTCAGCTGCACGCCAGCCGGATTCAGAGCCGATCTGCGAAAAGCCGATGGTCAAGTCAGCGGCAGAGGCCGGTCCAAACGTGCAGGCAGCCAGAATCGTGGCACAGCTAAGTGCTTTTGCAAATTTCATGATTTCCTCCCAAAGAAAACTGCGTGGTGCAGTGAGGGGAAAAAATCATACTATATGACTTATGTAAACAGGGATTTGTTGCTGCGTGTGCGAAGACGTCGCCTTGAAACAAAAAAGGACGGGCCAAAGCCCGTCCCCGTCTAGGTTGCACCGCACAATACGGATGCGATTTTATTGCGGCAGCTTGTCGTCCACGCCTTCGACATAGAAGTTCATGCCGAGCAGGGTACCGTCATCGGATGAGGCGCCTGCAGCCAGCCACTCGGAACCGTCCTGCTTTTTCAGCGGGCCGGTAAAGGGCTTCAGTTCACCCGATTCGATCTTCTTCTGGGTTTCTTCGGCCATCGCCTTCACATCGTCGGGCATATTGGTATAGGGCGCCATGGTCAGGATGCCGTCCTTCAGGCCGTCCCAGCTCGACGTCGTCTCCCACTTGCCATCGATGAAGGCCTGCGTCCGCTTGATGTAGTAGGAGCCCCACGTATCGACGATTGCCGTCAATTGGGTCTCCGGGCCTGCCTTGATCATGTCGGAAGCCTGGCCGAAAGCCTTGATGCCGCGTTCGGCAGCGACTTGCATCGGTGCGGTGGTATCTGTGTGCTGCGTCAGGATATCGACGCCCTGGTCGATCAGCGCCTTGGCAGCATCGGCTTCCTTGCCAGGGTCGAACCAGGTGTTTGCCCATACGACCTTGAGCTTGAATTCCGGATTGACGGTGCGAGCGCCGATCAGGAACGAGTTGATGCCCATCACGACTTCCGGGATCGGGAACGAGGCGATGTAGCCGGCAACACCCTTCTGCGAGATCTTGGCGGCAATCTGGCCCTGAATATAACGGCCTTCGTAGAAGCGGCTGTTATAGGTCGCAAGGTTCGGCGCCGTCTTGTAGCCGGTCGCATGCTCGAACTTCACATCCGGAAACTTCGCCGCGATCTTGACGGTCGCATCCATAAAGCCGAACGATGTGGTGAAGATCAGGCCGCAGCCGGACCGCGCCAGGCGCTCGATGGCGCGCTCGGCATCCGGGCCTTCCGGCACGTTTTCGAGGAACTGTGTCTCGATCTTGTCGGCGAGCGCTTTTTCGAGTTCCTGGCGACCGATATCATGGGCCTGGGTCCAACCGCCATCCGTCTTCGATCCCACGTAGACGAAGCAGATCTTTGCCTTTTCCTGGGCGCTTGCCGGCATAGAGAAGCCGACTATGGCGACTGTTGCGGCAAGAGCGAACATAAGTCTTTTCATTGTTACCCTCTGTAGGTTTGAGAAATGGATCCGTCGATTGTTCTTATTGTTCACCGATCCGGCACGAACGGCTTGCCGAGTGATGCCGGCGTGTTGATCAATGTCGTCCGCCGGTTATGCGATATCAGGATGAGTACGACAACCGTCGCCAGATAGGGAAGAGCGGAAAGGAATTGTGATGGAATTCCGATACCGAAGGCCTGCGCGTGCAACTGGCTAATGGACACCGCTCCGAATAGATAGCCGCCTGCCACCAGACGCCAGGGCCGCCAGGATGCAAAGACCACCAGCGCGAGCGCGATCCAGCCGCGCCCGGCCGACATGTTTTCCACCCATTGCGGTGTGTAGACCAGCGAGAGCTGCGCGCCGGCCAGGCCGGCACAGGCGCCGCCGAACATGACCGCGAGGTAGCGCGTGCGGATGACATTGATGCCCAGCGCATGCGCTGACGCATGGCTGTCCCCGACCGAGCGCAGCCGCAGACCTGCGCGGCTTTTGAACAGGAACCAGTTCACGCCGACAATGATGGCGATCGACAGGTAGAAGATGATATCCTGGCGGAAAAGCAGCGGCCCTATGTAAGGCACGCCTGACAGAATGGGAATGCCAATCGGCTGCAGCTTGATGCCGGACACACCCACGAAACTTTCGCCGATCATGCCGGAAACACCAAGGCCGAGAATGGTCAGCGCCAACCCGGTCGCCACCTGATTGGCGACAAGCGTCAGCGTCAAAAAGCCGAACAGCAGCGAAAAAGCGGCTCCCGAAGTTATGCCGGCGAGGATGCCGAGATAGGGTGATCCGCTCAATTGCGTTGCAGCGAAGGCGCAGACCGCGCCCATGATCATCATGCCTTCGACGCCGAGATTGAGGACGCCGGACCGCTCCGTCACCAGTTCGCCGACAGCGGCAAGCACCAGCGGTGTCGATGCGGTGATGACGGTGAGGAGTATCGCTTCGATGATGCTCATCAGCGGCCACCCTCCACGGTCGTGCCGCCCAGTTTCGACCAGATCACCCGGATCCTGTAGTGGATCAGCGTATCGCAGGAGAGGACAAAAAACAGAAGCAGCCCCTGGAAGACCCGGGTCACCTTTTCCGACACGCCGATCGACAGCTGTGCCGCCTCGCCGCCGAGATAGGTCAACGCCAGAACCAGACCGGCCGCGATGATGCCAAGCGGATTGAGCCGCCCGAGAAACGCAACGATGATGGCGGTGAATCCATAGCCCGGCGAGATGACGGGCCTTAGTTGCTGGATGGCGCCCGAAACCTCGGATATGCCGGCAAGGCCGGCGCAGGCGCCCGACAGCATCATCGAGAACCAGATCATCTTGCGCGTGGAAAATCCGGCAAAGCGCCCTGCCCGTTCCGATTGGCCGAGCACTGTTATCTCGAAGCCCTTCAGCGTGTAGCGCATCATGAACCAGACCAGGATGGCGGCGATGATCGCAAAGGCGAACCCCCAATGGGCGCGCCCCGAAGACAGCATTTCCGGCAGGATGGCCTCGGCTGAAAATGTCCGGGTTTCCGGAAAATTCATGCCGCCCGGATTGCGCCAGGGACCACGCACCAGCCAGTCGAGGAACAGTTGCGCCACATAGACCAGCATCAGGCTGGTCAGGATCTCGTTGGTGTTGAGATGTGCTTTCAGGAATGCCGGGATGCCTGCAAACAGCGCACCACCCAGCATGCCCATCAGCAGCATCAGCGGCAGTACCAGCGGCGAATGCCATTCGTAGAACACCACGGGCAGGATGGAGCCTGCAATCGCGCCCATGATGAACTGGCCCTCGGCTCCGATGTTCCAGTTGTTGGACCGGTAGCAGACAGACAGGCCGACGGCGATCAGGATCAGCGGAGCGGCCTTGATCGCCAATTCGTGCAGCGACCAGACTTCGAGCAAGGGCTCCACGAAGAAGCTGTAGAGCGCGTTCAGCGGGTTTTTGCCCAGAAGCACAAACATGATCGCTCCGACGACGATCGTCAGCACCAGCGCGATGAAAGGCGACAGGATGGAAAAAAGCGTTGAAATATTCGGCCGCTTTTCGAGTTCAATGCGCATGGGCTGGCTCCACCGCTGCATCGGCCGGACCGTGCATGCCGCCCATCAGCAGTCCGATCTTTTCGCGCGACAGAGTTGCGGCCGGATAGGCTTCGGACAGCCGCCCTTCGCTGATGACGGCGATTTCTGTGGCCACTTCGAAGATTTCATCGAGGTCCTGGCTGATAATGAGGACAGCGGAACCCGATTGCGCGAGATCGACGAGCGCCTGACGGATGCGGCTCGCAGCCCCCGCATCGACGCCCCAGGTCGGCTGGTTGACGACCAGCACGGTCGGTTGCCGGTCGAGTTCGCGGCCGACGATAAATTTCTGCAGATTGCCGCCCGAAAGCGAACCGGCCGCCGGATTGTCGCCGCTCTTTCGGACATCCATGACCTCGGAGATGCGTTTTGCAGCGCGTCTGACGGCCTGTTGCCGGATGACACCGATAAGGCCGCCGCCGATGAAGGCCTTGCGGTCGGATTGGCAGCGCGCCAGAACCAGATTGTCGGAGAGCGACAGGGCGGAAACGGCAGCGTGGCCGTGGCGCTCCTCCGGCACGAAGCCCGCCCCCATCAAACGACGGGCCGTGATGCCGAGATTGCCGGCAGGCTTCTGGCGAACATGGATCGCGTCGGGGTCTTCGACCGGATATTCGCCCGACAGCGCGTCGAACAGTTCGCCCTGCCCGTTGCCGGCAACACCGGCAATGGCCAACACTTCCCCGGCGCGAACCTTGAGGCAGACATCCTTCAGGGAAACGGCAAACGGCGTGCGCGCCGCAGCAGAGAGATGCCGGGCTTCAAGCTGTACATCGCCCTTGAGGCTCGTGCCTGCGGCACTCACATGCGCGACGTCGCTGCCGACCATCATACGGGCCAGCGAAGCCGGGGTTTCCAGCCGCGGATCGCAGGCGCCGGTCACCTTGCCGTGGCGTAAAACGGTGGCACGGTCGCAGATGCGCTGCACCTCTTCGAGCCGATGGCTGATGTAGAGAACGGATCTGCCTTCGGCCTTCAACTTGGCCAGCGTCTCGAATAGCCGGTCAGCCTCCTGCGGCGTCAGCACCGAGGTCGGCTCGTCAAGAATGATCAGTTTCGGGTTCTGCAGCAGCGCGCGGACGATTTCGATGCGCTGGCGCTCGCCGACCGAAAGATCGGCCACATGGGCGTTCGGATCGAGCGGCAGCCCATAGCTGACGGACAGGCGCTTCGCTTCATCGGAAATGCTGGCCAGCGATATGCCGGGATCCATGGAGAGTGCGATATTTTCCGCGACGGTGAGCGCTTCGAACAGTGAAAAATGCTGGAAGACCATACCGATGCCGAGCTTTCGCGCAGCACTCGGGCTGGAAATCTGGACCGGGTGGCCCTGCCAGACAATCTGTCCGCCGGTTGGGCTCAGCACGCCGAACAGCATCTTCACCAGCGTCGACTTGCCGGCGCCGTTTTCACCCAGAAGCGCATGAATTTCGCCCGGGCGTATATCGAGATCGATGCCGTTGCAGGCAGCGAATGTGCCAAACAGCTTCGTCAGATTGCCAACAGCCAGCAATGGACTGTTGGCTGGTTCTCCCTCAACCGGCACGCTGCCCCTCTTTTTCTCGCTATCCGTCCCTCGCCCTTTCCGGGCTTTCGATCACGGAATCAGCGCCGTCGTTCCACTCGTTTTTCTTGCTTCGAGATCCGCATGCGCCTGGGCCGCGTCGGCCAGCGCATAGGTCTGGTTGACATTGATACGCACTTTGTTGCTTTGCACAATATCAAACAGAGAATTTGCACATGCCTCCAGCGAAGCGCGCGTGGCGACATAGCCGAACAGGGTGGGACGCGTTGCAAAAAGCGAGCCCTTCTGGGCCAGCACGCCGATGCTGAAGGCATCGACAGGGCCGGACGAATTGCCGAAACTTACCCAGAGGCCACGCGGCTTGATGCAGTCGAGCGACGCCGGATAGGTATCGCGACCAACCGAATCATAGACCACGTCGACACCCTTGCCGTTGGTGATCTCCTTGACCTGGCTGACAAAATTTTCGGTCCGATAGTTGATGACATGGTCGTAGCCATGCGCCAGCGCCAGATCGATCTTGTCCTGCGATCCGGCCGTGCCGATCACGGTCGCGCCGAGTGCCTTAGCCCACTGGCCGGCAATCAGCCCAACACCGCCGGCAGCGGCGTGGAACAGGAGCGTCGTTTCCGGCCCGACCTTGAAGGTCTGGTTAAGAAGGTATTGCGCCGTCATGCCCTTCAGCATCATGGCGCCTGCGGTTTCCAGCGGAATGCCGTCTGGCACCTTGACCAGGTGGGAAATGTCGATGTTCCGCTCGCTGGCATAGGCGCCGTCGGCAGATGCGTAGGCGACACGGTCACCGACAGCGAAACGGCTGACATTGTCGCCCACGGCGGTGACGATCCCGGCACCTTCCTTGCCCGGCACGAAGGGCAATCCCTCGGCAGACTTGTAAAGTCCTGTGCGGAAATAGACGTCGATGAAATTCAGGCCGATCGCAGCCTGGCGAATCTGGACCTCGCCCGGTCCGGGCGGCTGAAGCGTAATGCCTTCGAGCTTCAGAACGTCCGGCCCACCCAGCGCCCGCACCATGATTGCCTGTGCCATCGATCGATCTCCTCATCCACGCCCGATTTTCGGGAAAATCTGCAATACAAATCCGATTACGTAAAGATAAAGCCCTGTGCCCACGACGCCGGCCACCACCCATCCCGGCGTATCGAAATGCAGCAGCAGCGCATAGACGCTGAGCGCCGACCAAGCGGCAAACACCGCCAGATTGAGCGGCCGCAAACGCTGGACCCGCACCGGATGCAGGAAATTGATCGGCATGAAGGTCAAGAGCACCGACACGAAGACGACCACCGATGCGGCGATCTCGCTTGCATCGATGACAAACAGCGTGAACACGACCATGTTCCAGACCACCGGAAATCCGGAGAAGAAATATTCGTCGGTTTTCATGCCCATGTCGGCATAGTAGATCGCGCTAGACACGACGATTGCGCCTGCCGCAAGGAAAGACCAGGGCTCGCCGATCATGCCGCTTTGGTAGAGAGCAAAGGCCGGCAGAAGCACATAGGTTACGTAGTCGATGACATTGTCGAGCGTATCGCCGGACCAGTTCGGCAGGACTTCCTTGACCCTTACCTTGCGGGCGATCGGACCGTCGATGCCATCCACGGCAAGCGCCAGGCCAAGCCACCAGAACATGTCGACAAAACGATGTTCGGCCGCAGCCACGACGCCGAGAAACGCCAGAAAGGAGCCGGATGCAGTCAGGATATGCACGGAGAACGCACGGATTTCCGCGTAAGGCACGCGTTTGTAATTGAAGAACTTCATCGGCAGACGCACCCTGTCCCTAACCTTGCGCTTCCTGACCTTGCGCATTGCCGCCAACACGACAGGTGCACTCCGGCGCCGTCTGCTCGCTTTTCTCCCGCTTTTGGCTCGCGCGGTGTTGCGCGTAATATGCACCCTTTGCCAAAAGCTGCCAGCAAAATCCATGGCGCGCGGCAAGGCGAGGGAAATCGCTTGTGGACGCCGCTGCCGGCATGCGCTGATTCAACCCATTTCATTCGCATCTGCGCGGCGCTAGAAAGACAACGATGAAAGTGCCGTAAACGGCATGCACACTGGAAAGACGACAACGGAGTGCCGCAAGCGCCCCTCCGGCGGCGTTCGAAAGGCAGGTTGTCATGGACCATCACGATATTGCCGTCATCGGCGCGGGCCTCGCGGGCGGGCTTTGTGCGCTTGCGCTTGCGGATGCCGGCTATCGGGTCGCGCTCGTCGCGCCTCCGTCAAAGGGCAGCGATGGACGCACGACGGCACTGATGGACCAATCGATCGCGCTCATCGATCGGCTCGGCCTGCGGTCCTCCGTTGCGCCGCTATCGGCCGCACTCGCGTCCATGCGGATCATCGACGGAACCAGCCGGTTGCTGCGGGCGCCGACGGTGACGTTCCATGCGGCCGAGGTCGGCCTCGATGCCTTCGGCTACAATATCCCGAATGCGCCGTTCCTGCGGCTTGTCGAGGCTCTGGCGCTTGCGCATCCACGGATCACCCGGATCGAAAAATCCTTCACGGGCATGACTGTCGAGGACGATGCGAGCGTGCTTTCGCTGGATGACGGCAGTTCCCTGACCGCCAGCCTCGTCGTCGGCGCCGATGGCCGAAACTCCCGTGTCCGCGAGGCGGCCGGCATCGATGTGCACCGCTGGTCCTATCCGCAAGCCGCCGTCGTTCTCAATTTTGCCCACCAGTCGCCGCATAAGAACATATCGACGGAATTTCACACCGAGGACGGACCTTTCACGCAGGTGCCGCTGCCCGGCAATCGCTCGAGCCTCGTCTGGGTGCGCAAACCCGAGGCTGCAGCAGAAACCGCCGCGCTGTCGCTTGAGGCCCTGTCGATCGCGGTCGAGCAGCGCATGCAGTCCATGCTCGGCAGGATCACCATCGATACAGCGCCGCAGACATTTCCACTGTCGGGCATGATTGCAAACCGCTTCGGCAAGGGGCGCACGGTGCTGATCGGCGAAGCTGCGCACGCCTTTCCGCCGATCGGTGCACAGGGGCTCAATCTGAGCCTGCGCGACATCACCGGTCTTGTGTCGCTGCTGGGGCCGGCTGCGCAAACCGCCATTCCCGCGGATACAGGCGACCGCCATGACCGCAGCCGCCGTCCCGATATTCTCAGCCGGACGGCGAGTGTCGATCTTCTCAACCGCTCGCTTCTGTCCGCCTTCCTGCCTGTGCAGATGCTGCGGGCCGCAGGTCTCCAGATTTTGTCGAGTGCTGCGCCGCTGCGCAACCTGATGATGCGCGAGGGCATTTCGCCCGGCAGCGCCTTGCAGTCGCTGCGCCGCAATTTACTGGAAAAGATCGGCCGGAAGCAGGCCTGATCCCATCAGATAGAGCAGAAGCGTCACCGAGGCGACGGACAGGACGGTGGTGATCAGGATCGTGGCAGAGGCCCGCTCCTGCCAGACGCCGTATTGCTGGCCGATCACGAAGACATTGGTGGCTGTCGGCAGTGCGGCAAGCAGCACTGCCGTCTTGATCCAGACGGGATCGAAATTGCCGACGAAACTCAGCACCAGATACATCAACAATGGGTGCAGCAGGAGCTTTGCCGGGACGATGTAGAAGATCTCGGCCGGGATGCGCTTTAAAGGGCGAAGCGCCAGCGTCACCCCCATGGCAAACAGCGCACAGGGTGCCGCCGCCTGGGCCAGATAGTCGATCAGCCGCTGCGCCGGGAGCGGCGGCTGCACGGCGAAATAGGCGCCGACGACACCGGCCATCGTCGAGAGGATGAACGGGTGCAGGACGATCTTTTTAACGATCTGCAGGGCGAGTGCGCCCGGAGACCCCTTTTCGCCACCTGCAAGCGCCATCATCGCCGGCGCGACGATGAAATGCAGGACGTTTTCAAAACAGAAGATCAGCGCCACGGGTACTGCCGCAGGCTCGCCCAGCGCCAGGAGGGCCAGCCCCGGCCCCATGTAGCCGATATTGCCATAGGCACCGGCCAGTCCCTGCACGGTTGATTCGGCAAGCGAGTTGCGCCGCAGGAAACGCCCGGCGCAGAAGACCAGCCCGAAGATGAGATAGGTCGTGCAGACGGCGCTCAAGACGAAGTCAAAGCGCGCCAGTTGCTCGAACGGAGTGGTTGAGACCAGCTTGAAGAACAGCGCCGGCAGAGCGAGATAGATGATGAAGGTGTTGAGCCAGCCCATGGCATCGGCCGGCTGGCGAACGAGACGGGCCGTCAGGTAGCCGAGGAAGATCAGTCCGAAGAACGGCAACACCAAACCGGATATTTCAGCCATGTCGGACAATTCCCTTTACGGCTCTGTCCACTGCAAAGCAGCACCGTAACAATCTTGAAGCAGGATCGTGCTTAGCCGATTTTCATCAGGATGGGAAAGGTCTGCTGGAACCAGATGGCGACGGATGTGGTAAAGCCGAAGACGAAGGCAAGGCCGGCAAGCACGAGAAGGCCGCCCATCAGCTTCTCGACCAGCCCAAGATGCCGGCGGAAACGCGTGAGAAAGCCCATGAAGGCACTGGAAAACCCGGCCGCAATCCAGAACGGGATGGCAAGCCCCAGCGAATAGACGGCCAGCAAAAGCGCGCCATCGCTGACGGTTTCGCGGGCTGCCGCCACACCCAGGATGGTTCCGAGAACCGGGCCGATGCAGGGCGTCCAGCCGAAGGCGAAGGCAAGCCCCATGATATAGGCGCCCGACAGCGTCGCCGGCTTGCCGCCACCCTGAAATCGCGCCTCCCGCCCGAGAAGGCCGATCCGGAACAGCCCGAGAAAATGCAGGCCCATGATGATGATGATGATGCCGCCGAGGCGCGAGAGCACGTCGATATGCTGGCGCAGCAAAAGGCCGATGCTTGAGGCTCCGGCGCCGAGCGCGACGAACACGGTGGCAAAACCGAGCGTGAAGAAGAAGGATGCGCCGAACACGGCGCGCCGTGTCTGCGACGTCGCGACACGAGCCCCCCCGCCCCTGAACTGATCGACCGAAATGCCGGCCATGTAGCAGAGATAGGGCGGCACCAGCGGCAGGACGCAAGGGGACAGAAAGGAGAGCGCACCAGCCAGAACGGCGGTCCAGATGGAAATATCGGCGATCGACACCTTGTGAACAACTCCAGCGGCAACGGTTGAGCGCTCTCTTAGCGCCAACACCCGACCCGCGCCAATCACCTTTCGGCGATTATCCGAACAACCGCCAAATCTGTGCCGAAGTCGCTTTTTTTGGGTTGACCTTCGCAAGCGCGCTGTGCATATGTCCGCCCACTTCCGCCGGACACCAAATGTCCCGGCGTTGGGAGCGCGTAGCTCAGCTGGTAGAGCAACGGACTTTTAATCTGTAGGTCCAGGGTTCGAATCCCTGCGCGCTCACCAAAAAATTCAATGACTTAGACCTTGAATTTTGCCCTAAAGGGGTTAGAATCACCCTCACACATGTCTCGCACAGTGCGGAGGGTCAGATGACATCTCATTCCATTCTTGGGGACAAGGTTCGCGTGTATCGCCGCGCCAACAGTTCGCTTTGGCAATGCTCCACCTATTTGGATGGGAAAGAATGGCGGGTGAGCACCAAAACCGACAGTCTCGCTCAAGCGAAAGACTTCGCCGAAGACTGGTATCTTGAGCTCCGCGGCAAGAGCCGCGCGGGCCTACTCAAGTCAGAACGGACCTTCGCAGACGCCGCGAAGCAGTTCTTGATCGAATATGTGGCCCTGACTAACGGCGAACGTAATCCACGCTATGTCAAAGACCATGAGGCACGGCTGGATAATCATCTCGTGCCATTCTTTGGCAAAACCGGGCTTAGCGAGGTCAGCGCGGGTATGATGCAGCAATATCGCGTCATGCGCTCAAAGCCCAACCCAGACAGCGGCAAGGTGCCGGCGCGAAGCACCCTTCACCATGAAACCGTTACGCTCCGCCAAGTCATGAAAACCGCCCTGCGGCACGGGTGGATCAGCCACCTACCCGACTTCTCAGCACCCTATCGGGCATCGAACAAAATCAGCCACCGCGCCTGGTTCTCGCCCGAGGAATACAAAAAGCTCTACACCTATACCCGCGAGCGGGCCAAATCCGCCAAGGGTCTTAATTGGGAGCACGTCGCCGACCAGTTGCACGACTACATCCTGTTCATGGCCAACACCGGCCTGCGGCCCGACGAGGTAAACCGGCTCGAATACCGTGATGTTGCCGTCGAGAAAGACGAAGACAGCGGCGAGCGGATCCTCCTTATCGAGGTACGCGGTAAACGTGGCTTCGGCTATTGCAAGAGTACGACCGGCGCGGTGTTCCCTTTTGAACGACTGGTGGCGCGCAACAAACCCAAGTCCACCGACCTTATATTCCCGCAGGACCACAAGAAGCAGTTCAACCGGGCGCTCACCGATTGCGATCTGAAATTCGACCGTGAGGGTAACCGACGCTCGGCCTACAGCCTCCGGCACACCTATATCTGCCTGCGCCTCCTTGAGGGCGCGGACATCTACCAAATCGCCAAGAACTGCCGGACCAGCGTCGAGATGATCGAGAAGCACTATGCGGTGCATCTCAAGAACACGCTGGACGCCAAGTCGATCAACGTCCGCCGTAAAGTCCGCACGGTGCAGGCGGCTCAGGCAGAATAGGCGAGCAACTGGAGTTAAGCCAACGCCTTTTGAATACGGGCGACGGTCGATGCGCTGACGCCATGCTCTTGAGCCAGGCCGGGCCAGCGAGCCAAGGCCTGCTGGGTCCGATTGATGGCATCGGCGATCGTCTTTTTGTCGAGCTTGGCGGCTTCACCAAGCTTCCGAAGATGAGGAATGCCGGGATTGCGTCCCTCCCCCATGACCATGGTGCTCTGCTCGCCGCGCGGCCCATACGAGAACGTCAGGTCATAGCCCGGCGATAAGGTCCATTGCCCTGCTTCATCCATCAGGAACGAAACATTCTTGCTGTGGTCGTCGCGGTTATGCGCCAGCACGTTGAAAACTGCCAGGCGAAACATTTTCTCAACCTCGCGGACGTCACGGGTAAGCATCCCGGTCAGGGCGATCAGGTCTTCGTAATCGAGGGCCGGCACCCGGAAATCCGAATGCAGCAAGCCGCAGGCGGTGTGCATGTGCAGACGTCGGCTGCCGTTGCGATCAAACCGCTTCGTCGCAAAGTACCCCGCACCCGAGCGAGCGGGGAACAAGTGGACCTCCGGCATGTCGATCCCGGCTTCCCGCGCCATGGCGGCGTAGACATACTCGACCGCGCCGGCATCCGTGCCGTCATGGGAGTTGGCGAACTTCACCAGCCAGTGGTCAAACCCGTCCGGTAGACGGTCCACACCGTGTGAGATTTGCTGGCGGGCGGCGTCCACGCCGATCATCGCCTTGGGACGCGCCCCTGCGGACGAGCCGTTCAACGCGAGGAGTTCCTGCAGAACGTCCCCCGAAGCCCCTTCGAGTACGTCTTGAGCCTGCTTGGCCAGCATGTCCAGATTGATCAGGCTTTGGCTGTCCGCCACGGCGTAATCCGGTTCGTAGATCAGCGCGCCCATGCCGGTGCGGCCGACATGGGCAAGTCTGTCCAAGGGGCTCAGGGTTTCCGGGGCAATACCCTGGGAGCGCGCAAAACGGTCAACCAGCAAGCGCCCCCAGCCGTCCGGCAGGCTGTCGCTGAAGACGCCCGGCAATCCCTCAAACAGGGAGTTGTCGAACGTGACAAGTCCAGGCTTGAGTGGCAGGCGAAGTGGGGAAATGTTCAGCGGGTTCCGCAGGAACGCGGCATCATATTCAAAATAGACCTTGAGCTCACGCGTCGCGAGCCGACCGACCGGACGGGTGTCGCGGCCGAAATCCAGACTGATCTTGATGTCGGAGGCGGGTTTGAAATTGGTCATGAACGGCGCCCCCGCTGCCGGACCGGCTTGCCGCTCCCCGCTTTGAGGACGTCATCAATCGAGGCGAAGGGCATGTCGCGTGGCGCAGCTGCCTGCACGACCTCCTCCATGCCCCCAACGACCATCAGCAGCTTCAACAAGGTAGCCAAGGATATCTCCCCGGTCTGTTCGAACTTGCGGAGGGTCGGCAATGGTACGCCGGACCGTGTGGCCAAGCCGTCTTGTGTGAGCTCCATCGCCAGCCGCCGCGCACGGAGATGCACCGCCATCTTTCGCTGGGCCTGGACTGGCGTTACAAGTAATATCATAATGTTACTAAATTCCGTAAATTGGCTTCTTCTAACATTATAGTGTTAGTAACGGCGGTTCACAAGCGCTTTCCGTCTTGGAGTTTTCCCGATATCGGCGGCGGTGGTTCTCAGAAGTCGTACATTTCGCTCGTTCCTTTTCGAATACTCCCTTGAAATCGATCAATGCCCGCGTGTATCAATGCGTACAGCGCACCTACGCATCGCCGATGTGTACGCATTGGCCGAAACGGGCCAAGCGATGCTTTGCTCGATTTTCTATCCGGCCGCGAAGTGGCGACCGGAGAAAATCGGCAAGTGCGCCAGGGGCAAGCCCCTTGGAACCCCGTCCGTGCCGTGGAGAGGCTTGTGGCCATTTACCACCTGAATGTGAAGAACATCAGCCGGGGTGACGGTCGCTCAATCGTCACGGCGGCGGCATACCGTGCCGGGGATATCCTCCCTAATGCCGCCGAAGAGCGCCTGTCTGATTTCGCCGGACGCCGCGACGTGGTCGCGACCGATATCCGGCTTCCAGCCGATGCACCCGAATGGATGGCCGATCGCACGCAGTTGTGGAATGCGGTTGAGCTGGCTGAAAAGCGTAAAGATGCGCGCTTGGGCAAGGAAGTGGAATTCGCCCTGCCCCGCGAACTGTCGCGCACGGCCTGGCTACCGGTCGCGCGGGCCATGGCGGACATTTACACCGCGCAGGGTTTTGTTGTGGATCTCGCCGTCCACGATGATGGCGACGGTCATAACCCACATGTCCATCTGCTCCTGACCACGCGTGTCGTCACTGCGTCGGGGTTCGGCCCCAAAATCCGCAGTGCCGACGGTCGCCAGTTCGTGACCGAGGCGCGCTCCAATTGGGAGCGGATCGCCAACGCGGCGCTGAAGAGCGCCGGCGCCGCCGCCTCCATCGACAGCCGTAGCTATGCCAAACGCAAACGTGAGCAAACGCCGGGCCAGCATCGCGGTCCGGACCCGGAACAACGCCGGGCCCGCAGGGCCCGCCAGCGCGAGAGGGATATGATGAGACCGGATATGTCTGAGACTGACCTGCCTGTGCCTGACCCGGATGGGAAGCCCATCCATCCGCGGGAGCTTGACTCCGCCGAACGGCGGATGCTCGCCGATCTTCAGCGGGAGGAACCTCCCGTTCTTCAAGAGCCGAACGGCGACCTTCATTCCGCCCGAACGGCGGTTGAGCGGCAGAACAGCCGCGAGATGACTGATGATGAGGCTGCCGCCTATCGGCTCGCCCCGGAAGACATGCTGGATTGGCTGCAGGACAAGACGACAGCGACGGACGTAGAGGCGTTGGAGCACTGGGAAAACCATCTCGATTGGCTTGACACCGACACACGCGGCGAACCCAAACGGGATGAGGAGCTGTGGCCGGAGCCAGAGCGCACCTGATCATTTCCTGCACAGTCTACTTGGTGACGGGATGTGGGTTCCGTCACAGTGTCTGCAACACGGAGGGCGAACCACATGACGGACCACAAACTCAGCGATGACGGCTTGCGGGCTTTGCTCGAGCAGGACCTCTGGTCGCTGCACAAGGAAATTCGTGATTGCGAAGGCGCGATCGCCAATGAAGTCCGCTGGCACACCGAAGGACGGCAAGACAGTGCGAAAACCATCGATCGTATCCAGGCGCATTCCAAAAGGATCAGCGAACTTTCCTATGAAATGGGGCAACTGAATGTCCATCTGGAGCAGGTGGAAGAGCGTCTGCGCGAACGGGATCAGGCTCTTGCACAAACTGAGCCGCAGGAATCGGGGCCTGCCCGCGAGGACAAACTCGACTGGCTGCGCCCGGTCCTCAATTCTCCCTATTTCGAGGTCGAGCGGCAGGACGACACCCATGAACCCGAACGCGATCCCAGCCGACGCTGATATTTGCTAAGAGGGCCTTACCAACGCGTCATGACGGTTTGGCCGGGCTCTTGGCCTTGTTTTCGCATATAAAACCACAGGTGGCGCTTGCAGAAACCGGCAACCAATCCCATGATGTCCGCATGGGAAAACTTTACACAGGATCCGTCTTGGGAATGCGGGAGCTATCCGATACGCAGCGTAGGAATGCGCGCGAGGAACTGGCGTGGCTGGAAACCGACCTGTTGCGTCGGCGCAAGCGGCTCGCGTACTGGACGCTGCGCAAAACCCAGGCAGAGACGCTGCCCGGCATCCGCGAGGAACTGCGCCAGAGTGCGTTTTACTTCCACGCCCGCGCCCAAGAGCTGGTGGCGTCGGGTGAACGACTAAGGGCCTACCTCGTGATTGAATTGCAAGAGCAGCCGGACCACCAGCCCGCCTATCACTACGCCCACTGACGACATCCAGCCCGGAGGCTCTAATGGACCCGAAAGAGGAATTGATCCGGCTCAAGGAGCAGGCGCTGGCCTTGGAGGATACCATTGAGGATATCGACTACCAGATCGAGCGTGCCATGCACGCGGTGGCCGCCGGGACCGACGACATCGGCCATACCATGACGGTTCTCACCGAACGTCGGAACGCCCAGATCGGGCTGATGTTTGATCTCGGCAAAGTGACGGCGCAAATTGATGACCTTGAGAACCAGGTGCAGGAGCAGGACGAGCGAACGTTAGAGACGCATGCGGTGCAGGAATGGCAGGCGGAGGTCCCGTTCGCTCAAGACGACCATCTGGACTGGCTAAGGCCGGTGCTGGATAAGCCCTCGGTCAATTCAGAGCGGGATTTGGAGGAACGGCATTCCCAGCGCGAGGGTGAGGACCGTATGCTGGCCGACATGCACCGGGAGCAGGAGCCGGAAGACTATTTGAATTGGTGGGGCAAGCGGGGATAATATCCGAAATGCCAGTCGGAGAAAATCAATCCGGGATTTGAACAACGTCATCCTGTTGTTGGCGCGGGCGGATTCTTATGCGATGCAGGACGCCGAGTCAGGAGCCTTATGAGTTCACCGCGACCTGCTTGATTGCAGCAGGACACCTTGAACGACTGGAGACGTGGCGAATTTGGTAGTCGCAGAAAGTACCTTTACCTGGGCGGTCCATATCATACGAATACGTCGTATTCGACCACAAAGGTGCGAATGTCGGATTCCTGCACGTATGGATTACTGCCATCAATGTCATTCCATGTGCCCGGTCCATATTTTGATGTCAGCATTTCCAACGAATCTTCATTTAGAGTTGTGCCACTATCATCAGGTTGACCGGGATACCACGCTTTAAAATCCCATTTTTCACCTGTTACCCACTTCCAGTTGCCAGCATATCCGGCCGAATCATTTGTCTGGTATCCGCCAAGCCATACGCCGTGATACCCATCCTTGGACCAATACTTCGGATTGTTAACGAGATCAAAAACGAGCTTGTTTTCAGCGGCACCTGATATCGTAACCAAATGCCCGCCCTTGGCCTCGGCAGCAGCCTTGGCTTCTTTCCAGGTCAAGCCCTTATCGACGGTGACGACCTCGTAAGAGTGATTGGTGCGGAGCCCCAAAAAGTCTTTCGCAGTGATGTCCGTCTGATTTTTGATCAAAATGGTGAGGTCGGCTTTTTTGTCGCCGTTCGCGTCGATGAGCACCTTTGTCGAGGTCTTGTCCTCAACGATCCTTACCTGCGCGGATCCGCCTTTGAATTCATTTTTGCCTATGAAGATAAAAGGCTGTGTTCCTTCAATAGACGTATTGGCGTCGAAACCACGAAGGTCAATTTTGTCGCCGGATTTAAAGTCGGCGATTGTATCGGTGTCGCCCACGTCGGCTTTTCGGAAGATGAAGTGGTCGTTATCAGTGCCACCCGAGAGGGTGTCGTTGCCGGTTCCCCCTTCAATGGCGTCCTTTCCGGCCCCACCATCGATCTGGTCTTTGCCCCCGCCGCCCGTGATAATATCGTTCTGTGATGTGCCGGTAATAACATCGGCTATGCCGTTACCCATAAGGTAGATATAGTCGCCCGTCGCAGACCAAGCGATCTCGGACTTAAAGCCCAGCTTGCTTAAGTCAAGGCTACCGCCTGCCTTGGAGGTTCCAATGTTGAAGAGCAGTTCGTCCTGCCCTGCGGATGCGAAAACATTGGATCGCGGGTTGATACCGGTTTCAGATACCTGCTTGGCTTCAAAGATAAGGCGGCCAACCTTTTCGAATAGAATTTCACTGACGGCAGTGATTTTTGCGAGATTGAACGTAAGGGTTCCGTAGCCGGATAGTCGATTTCCTTCGCTCGCTATATCCTTTACATCACCCCCGCTTATTATCTCGCCAGAGGCAATATCTCCGGGAGCGAATTTGAAAATGTCGGCACCTTTTCCGCCATAGAGTTCGTCGATACCTTTTCCGCCAGCGATCGTGTCATTCCCGTCGCCTCCATAAATGGAGTCGTCATCATCACCGCCAAAGAGGCCATCTTGGTCATCGCCACCATATAGGTAGTCGTCGCCCCCGGCGCCGTATATAAAATCATTTCCCTTTCCGGCCTTATAAGTATTGTTTCGAGAATCCCCTATAATAAGATCGCGCGATACATCGCCTAGGGTCCAGTCTGTACTAATATTTTTCCAATTAGATTTTGTAACGTTGGCGATTATGTAATCGACTTTATTACCATTCGTAAAACCTTTGTCGCCATAACCTGGCGTTACTACCGGTACGGCTATCCCTTTGACCATGTTCACGGGGACATAGTCTAAGTAATCGACCCGTTCTGGGCGATTTAGTTCTGCACGAAACTTGTTTTCCTGACGGACATTGGCCCCAACCAGATCTTGAAATATATAATCCAGCTTTCCATCGCTGTAATTGTAAACATCGTGAGATATTTCATGCAATATCGCTATCTGATGGTCAAATTTTTGAATCCTTCCGAATTCATCAATAGATCTATAATAATTACCAAAATTTAGATCGATGGATATTTCATGCCCCCAAATACCATCTTCTTGAAATTTTCCAGGAGAGTTATATATTTTTAACACATATCCCGACATCTTATTTAGCATTTTTTTTGCGCTAGCGGAATTTATATACGCATCGCGCAAATACCCTAATATCTGCTTTTTCTGGGAATCGCTGAATGAAATGAAGTTTATAGATTTTTCAACGTCGGAAAACGTCATACTTTCTCCGTTTCAGCCGTCAATTTCGAGATAATCTATCTCAATAAAAGACAAATTTACGTTCAACATCTGATCTCAATTTCGTGTGCAACTTATCAAGCATATCTCAATATTGTAAAGGCTACTTTTCTCTGAGCAGGCGTTAACTTCAGCTATACCAGCTCGATTCGCAAACTTTGCGGATACTTCAGAGACACCATTTGGCGACTATCAGCGCTAGGAACAAGCTAAGGATGCACGGGATCTCTAGGGCAGGTAATAATTGTGCAAGGGATATCAATCCCGGTATAGTAGAATACGGCGCTGTTTATTGCGTATATAATACATAACGCTGATATGCATATCACAATGTAAAACACACATGTCAGAAAAAATTTTGAAATAACATTAAGCATAATACAATATATCATTCCAAAAGACCGTGGTAAATTGTTTAATATGACGACGCTTGGTCTACCTCCTATATATGATAACGTCCTTTATCATATATAGGAGAACGTCATGGATTGGACATCGTTGATCGGACCCGCCGTCGTTGCCGCCGCCGTTTCGGGGCTGGTGACAACCATCGGCTTTGTTATGAACCGTTCAACTTCGCTCACCATGCACACCCAGAAGCTGGCAGCGGACGAAAAGCTTACGGAACGCAAGTTTACGTTCGACAAGACGTTGGCCGAACGCAAGTTTCTCCTCGACGCCCGCAGCGCAGACCGAAAACGAAAGCAGGATCTCGCGGAATCCGTTTTGACCGGCTTCTATGAAACCGAAGCCATTATGAGGTCGGTTAGATCACCGATGAGCTATACATATGAAGCCGAGGGCAGACCAAGAGGCGATACTGAATCAGAAGGGACAGCCCATCTGCGTAATACCTATTATGTGATCATCGCGCGGTACGACAAAAACCGGAAGGAAATTTCCGACCTATTGTCCCGTCGCTATCGGATGGTGGCATGGTTTGGTGTTGGTGCGGATGAACCTTTCCAGAAACTGCACGAAGCCATCAACAAGGTGATTACCGCTGCTCAAATGCTTGTGCAGTGGTCGCATGACGCGGACGGTTTTCGCCGCAACAATCTTGAGCTTTGGCAACGGATGGAGGGGGATATTTGGTGGGGAGCAGCGGAGCCTGATAGGGTCGCAGCACAAATAACAGAGGCGGTCGCAGCTATCGAAGTAATCTGCCGTCCCATCTTGGCGGAAGTCATTACGGAATGAACCAGCTTCTTCCAGTCGGGAAAGCAGCCCCTGCCCTATCCACGATCGTCCTATCTGACGCGCTGACCAAACGCCGCTTTCTGGAATTCTTCACCGCGAACATCCGCAACCCGAACACCCGCAAGGCCTATGCGCGATCGGCGGCCGACTTTCTGCAGTGGTGCGAGGCGCGGGGCGTGACCGCCCTGCCCGCCATCCAGCCGATGCACGTCGCAGCGTGGGTCGAAGAGTTGGGCCGCAGCCATGCCGTGCCCACGGTCAAGCTACGCCTGGCGGCTATCCGCCACCTGTTTGATTGGATGGTCACTGGCCAGATCACGCCGACGAATCCTGCCCACGCCGTACGCGGGCCGTCGTATTCGACCAAGAAGGGCAAGACCCCCGTGTTGTCGCCGGAAGAGGCGCGGCAGTTGCTCGACAAGATACCGACCGACACCATTATAGGCCTGCGCGATCGGGCGTTCATCGCCACCATGACCTTCACTTTTGCCCGCGTCGGAGCGGCCACCGGCATGGAGGTGCGAGATGTGTTCGTGCAGGGCCGTCGCCTCTGGGTGCGGCTGCACGAAAAGGGTGGGAAGGTCGTCGAGATGCCATGCCATCACACACTCGAGGCGTACCTCGAGGAATACCTCGAGGCGGGCGGATTACGGGATCATCCGAAAAGTCCGCTCTTCCGCACGATCGCCCGAGGCACCGGCATCCTTTCGAACACCCCCCTGCCCCAAGCCAATGCCTACGCGATGATCCAGCGGCGTGCCGTCGCGGCCGGTATCGGCACGGCGGTCGGGAACCATACGTTCCGCGCCACCGGCATCACCGCCTATCTGAAAAACGGCGGCACGCTGGAAAAGGCCGCCGCCATGGCAAACCACAGCTCCACCCGCACCACACAGCTTTATGACCGGCGCAGCGATGATATAAGCCTAGACGAAATCGAGCGGATTTTGATCTGAGTCAGGCTTATCCGTGCCTACGCAGGCTTCTGTAGCTTCTGCCTCTCAATTCCCCGTCTTTGCATAGGCGATGTCCTCCGCTTTCTGGAGGCTCTTTGGGGGGAGCAAGGCGTTGGTTTCGGTTGGTCGCATCTGCGGGATACGTGAAAGGTATATTTCTTGAGCGAGCGCCGTGCGCCGCTCTTCGAGGGTTGGGTGGGTGGACAGCACCGAACCACTGGCCAGTCCCCTGAACATCAAGCGAACATTTTCGCGCTCAAAGTCGCTCAGGTCGGGCCCATTGTGAAGCTTTTCAAGGGCTGAAATCATATGCTCCTTGCTGGTCAGCGCTGCGCCGATGGCATCGGCCCAGTATTCGCGGTTGCGGGACAGCCGCAGCACGAAAAGTTCCGAAAGCCATGTGAGTGCCCACCGGCCCCAGCGTTGCACCGTATCGGAGAATGCCAGATACCAGACCAATGAATTCTGGAACGACCGCGCCAGCCCCATGCGGCGCATGTCGTTGTTGGCGATGTGGCCCAGTTCGTGGCCGATGATGGCATCGACCTCCGCCTCCGTCAGGCTGGCGATAAGCGGCTGGCCGACCACCACGAGGGCGTTGTCGGCATTGGCGCCGATGGCGTAAGCGTTCGCATGCGGCATGACCCCAACCCACGGCCGCGTTTTCAGCCCAAGTTTTCCGGCTAGGTTATAGACGCGTTGCGCCAGCGGATCTTCGTCAACAAGGAGTTGAATGCCGTGCTGGCGGATGGCGCTTTCGCGCTGCCGCTTGAGGCCGACGAGACCCCATATTGTGCCCCACAGCGGCACCGCCCAAAAACCGCCGACCAGACTTCCGGCCGCGACGGCGGCGCCGACGCCGACGGGAAGAGAAATCAGGCTGGCCCAAATCAGGCCGACCCAGCTTCCGGCGACGAGGCCGAGCCACGTCGGCAGGCTGCTATGTTTCAGTTTGTTAGGGTTGATTGTCATTGTGATACCCTTTCGCGGCCGGTCCAATGCGGCTCCTGCAGATTTCACTCTTCTCATGCACCACGAGCTTCGTCTTGAAGGGACGCACACCCGCTATATCGGTGATGCCATACCGCCAGCCGTCGCCCTGCCAGCCGCCGAGTAGTTCCCTGACCTCATCGCTGGTGAGCAGCGGTCGGCCGAGAAACTGGAGGCTTTCGTTCAGCGAGAAGCCTGCGTTGACTGACCCGGTGCTATCCCAGCCACCCAGCTGTGACGAAAGGCTGGTATTGCTGCTGGTGGTGTTGATCGCATGCGTCTTGTGGCCGAGATAGCCGCCGACCATCTTCGCCGTTTCGTCATCGTTGATGCCGAAGAACTGCTTCACCGCGCAGTTCAGGAATGGTCGCCAGCTGTTGCCCGGGTAGTGTTCCTCGATCGAATAGATGTCCTGCAGAAAGAACCAGAGCCGGATACCAGCGCCGGCGTGCGTGCGGATGGCGTCGCGGTACTCGGGAAACGGACCAATGTTCAGAAACTCGTCCAATACGAACAGTACCGGAATCCTCGGAACCTTCGGATTGGCGAGCATGGCGTCGAGCGCGGCCTTGAGCACCACGCGCAGCCAGCCGGAGAACGTGCTCATCATGTTGAAGGGAAGTTCCACGTACACCGTGGCTGGTCGGTCCTTGAGGTTTTCGAAATTCACGTCGCTGCCGCTGACGCTGCGCTGAATGTCAGGGTCCTTCCATTCGTAGAGCTTGCTGGTCAGCGTTTCCTGCAGAACCTTCAGGCCCCGTTGCGGATCCTTTTCGAGGACCGCCCGCGCCGCATCGGCGCTGGGTGGGAATCGCTCCATCTCTCTGGCGGCCCTGAGAAGGCTCGCCCCCTTGAGCGAGGCCATCTGGCAGACCGTGGCCAACGTGCGCCGGTGCGGCGGCGCCTTGTAGCGCACGTACATGATAACGGCAGTCATGAAGCCGACCGCATCCTCGGCAAAGAATGACGGCGATTTGGGGTCGCGCGGGAACATCTGCTGGGCAATGGCACGGGCATCCGCCTCCCGTTCAACGCGGCTCACCGGGTCGAACCGATGGACCGGCTTCCCCGAGCCATCATCGAGCGGCGCTATCCGGTAGACCGGCCCGATCGTGCTTCTCCATTTCGAAGTTGCCTCGAACAGCTCGCCCTTGGGGTCGAGCACCACGCAACTGCCCCGGTAGCGCAGCAGGTTGGGAATGATGGTGGTTTTACCCTTGCCCGACCGCGTTGGTGCGATGGTCAGCAGATGGCCGTCACCGTCCCAATGGACGAATCCGGCAGGCGCGGTCTGCCCCTCGTCGGTGAACGCGCCGAGCAGGACGGAACGGGCATCGTCGAAGGCCTCCCTGCCCCGGAGATAGGACTTCAGATCCGTAGATGTCGGCCAGCGGGCCGAGCCATACAACGGCGGCGGATCGGCCAGTTGTCGCTCGCGCTCCTGACGCGCAGCCAGGTCTCGTTTGGCGCGTTCGAGGATCGGGTCGGGATCACGGCCCGCTCGGATTTCGGCCTCAACCGCATCGGCAACCTCGGAGCCGTAGGTGATTTCCACGGTCTTCCGAACAGATCGTGCCTTGATTTGGCGGCCGGCCTTTAGTCCCCACTTGCCCGTTTTCCAGGCGAGAGCAAAGCCGCGCTGCATATCGCCGAAGGGATCAAACTTGTTCGTCACGTATTTTTCCCACACCCAACCAGGGCGAGAATAACAACCGTGACTGGAAGTGCAACGGGGTTCGCGTCTTTAAAGAAGCGGAACCTGGCCAAATCCCAGCGATAGACCGGTCGCTTTCTTGACGAGAGCCTAAAACCTCCCTTCCCGGACCCAGAAGATTTTCTCCGTAGAAACGGTGAACCGCATATCTACTGGACTTGCTAACAGCGTCAGCGAATAATCGTACAGATTGTGCTAGGGCTAAGGGTCAATGGCAGATGCAAAAGATGAAAAAAGTAAACCATTAATGAACCGCGACTCGGATGCGACCGAGAAACGAAAGGCAGGAAGGAATGCAACAGTTAAAGCTGAGGAACCCCAAAGCGATCGTGCCAGTGCCGACACGCGGTGGTCAGGATGGGTCGCAATAGCTGTTGCGATTATCGGCGGCATCTTCGGATTGGGCTTAGGATATTCGGGCGGAAAAGACTACGCCACGAGCCACATAGACGATCTTAAAGTTACCCTGGAGCGAAGCATCCGGCAAAACGATAAACAAGGCGTAGAAATTACAAATCTGAATGTCGCTTTGGCTGAAGCAAAAACCAAGTTTGACTCGGCCAAAAACCAACTCGCGGTGCAGGAACAGCAACTCAAGTCAACCGAGACAAGCGTTCGGCACCTGACGGCGCAAATCCGCAAAACAGCGGGAGAGCGTGATCAATTACGTCTCGCTTTAGACGCGGCCAACATAGATAAAAAGTTATGCGATTTTGAGAACACGCAGTCGGACAACGCCTACGAGGCCTGTAGAACAAGCCTCGTCGAGGCAGAAACGATATTCTCGCGCTATAAAGTCGTATTGAACGCTTTTGATTTCATGCAGGCTGATATTGCAACTTTGGTCGAAACCCTCCAGAGCAATAACCCAGAAAATCCACTGCCCGTCCGCCAGCAAGTTGTGGAAAAGCTGGCGCGAATCACCAGCTTCAAAACCAAGCTAGAAAATATTGATACTTATTTTAATGCTGAAATTACTGACCTTTATGATGAACTGCAGCGTGGAACAGAAATGGATACCGCGACAATGTTACGGCGGCTTCAAGATATCCTTTCCTTGTTGCCACAGCGCGGTATCCGTCTCAAGCTTCAGCTTGAAGATATCGCCAATGAGCAACGTCGATGGTCCGGAAAAGGTAACTAGGATGCCGGTGTTCACGACTAAAGATGCTCACCAGCATATCTCCAATTCGGGGTGTTCAGTCACAATCGATGGTCGGAACGGATCCTGTTCAAGAAATGTAGGTCGCCAGCCGTAGTGAAACTGTTCCTGATCAAGCCAGATCTCAAGCGCTTTAGCAGCCTCGGTATCTGACAGGTCGAACGGCAGTTCTTGCACGATGCGGTAGTGGCGATGGCCCTGAAAGGCCCGTTCATCAATCGCAGCGGCAACGCTTGCCGGTTGGAACAATCGGTCGGCGTATTTGGTGCGCACATTGGTCGCCATCAGGTAGTTGCCTTCGGAGCGCTTCATTGAAAGGCACTCCCCAGATAGATATCGGTGATTTTCAGGCGACCATGGCCGAGTTCGGCGGAAATCTGCCGCCGCGCCGCGCGATCGACCTCGCGTTCCGCGGCCGACATCTCCGCCCAGCCCTTGCCGCCCGACAGGGTGCACGGGCGACCGGTCAGGACTTCATAGCGGTTTTGGGCATAGGCATGCCGGAATCCATGAGTATTGCGCAGCCCGACCTTAAGCGTCTGGTATTCGAACCGCTTCAGCTGCTCGACATAGGTCATCTGCGCCGGAATCAGGGAACCGCGGCCGCCGACGAGGCTGCAGACATGCTGCAGGGCGTGGCGCTGCTCCAGAGTCGTGATGGGTATGGTTCGTGCCCTGCCCCCTTTGGTCCAGCTGGCCTGCAGCGCAATCTGGTCGGCGCGAATGGCGGCATACGGCTGGAATTTCATCGCCTCCTCCCGGCGCAGGCCGAACGCGACCTGCAGGAGAATGGAGGCCTTTACGTAAGGACATTCCAACGATTCAAACTTGCCCTGATCGAGGGGTTGGGCGCGGTTGCGCGTGATTTCGCCGCGCTCGCCAACGCCATAGGCAGTGTTGTCGCGCTGAATGACGTTTGGCTTGTTGGTCTTTTCAGCCCACCAGCGCAGCCAGGTCAGGCGGTTGCGGATGCTGGCCTCGGTCTTGTCGTCGTTGAGCCATTTTTCGACCAGCGCGTCAACGTGCTTGGGTTTGAGGGAACTTGCTCCCGGCAGTTTATAGCCGAGATCGTTGAGTTCGTCGGCCATCGCGGACAGGCCGCGCCGGCGGTTAGCTTGGGTGCCATAAGAGCCATCCCGGTTGCGTTGGCACAGCCGCACCAGGTCCATGGTTAAATCGTCCATCTTGCTCGCTTCCTTTGTTAGGGGCGGTGAGTGTTGATGGCCGATGCCTGTCCGTAGATCAGGTCACCCCGCGAAGGTCATTCGCGGCAAAGCCGGAATGCGTAGTCTTGTCCTTTCGTCGGTAAAAAGCCTCCCGAGCCAGCCGGGTGGCTGGCCGATGTGGTTTGCCCTGTTGGGCGCCGGTCTCGCGATAGCGAAAACCGGAAGGGTGCCGCTGCGGCGGCGCGCGGATAGAATAAGCACGCATGGTGCGCTCCTTTGAATGGGAAAACGGCGAGGAAGATGGCTCAGGTCGTCTGTTTGACCTGCGGCATTGTTGACGATCCCGTTTGCAAATGGCCAGCCGCTGGGTTCGAAAATGATTTTCGAGATTCCCAGCGAAGCGAAGCGTCATTTGTTGGTCACGTGGTGACGTTTGCGACAAACCGTTGGCTGCTGTGGATTTTGATGGGGTCCGTCACTCCCCGACACGTCGGCGAGTGACGGACCGCCTGCCCCCCGCATGGTCGGACATGAGATGTCCGACCGGTATCGCCAACGCAGGGCCAAGCCTTGTGCCGGCGCGCACCCCGAAACATCCATCGGCAGGATTGGGCGACCCTAGCCCGCCTGCCGCCTTGCGCAAGTCGTGTGCCGCCGCAAGCGGTCTCCCGAGCACAGACTGGCCCAACGCGGACGACGGCGGGCAGGTTGACGCCATCCGCCGATCAGGGACATCTCCGGTGTGACGCACCGGCACGCGACGCCCTGGTTTTTGGCGAGAATGCGGAGGGCCGGCATTCCGGGAGGCCTGTGGCCTGTCCACGTAAACGTGTCCGTTCAAGCGTGAATGAGCGGTTTGGCGGAGTACCCCCGGTGGGCCGTCCCGCCTGCGACCGGATCGATCGGGTATGCCCCTGCCCGGCCATTGCGCAAGGCATCCAACCGTTTCCCCAAGGGAGCCTCGGCCGGACCCTCCGTTGCGCATCAGCCTATGGGCCGAAGGCTTCCAGTCACCCGACCGGTCGCGAAAGGCGTGACCGGAGAAACCAAAGGGAGTATTCCTCATGACCAAATCCACCAACACTCGACCGACGCATCACGTCTATGTGGTCGAAGGCGAAGGCGACAAGGCCTTCTGGACCAAAATCGGCGCTGCCTGGTTTCACGGCGACGGTGACGGTCTCAACGTCACGCTGACCGCTACCCCGCTCGACGGCAAGATGGTCATCCGCACCGTCAAGGCGGAATCGGCAGACACCCGCAAGGGAGCCCGCCGATAAGCGCCGTCCCTTACCGGGTCGAAAATGGCCACCTCTGTTTTGCAGAGGTGGCCGTCGTTCCCGAGAACACCGTCATCCACGGCGACTGCATTCCGACGCTGGCCGCCCTGCCGGACAACTGCATCGACTTCGTGCTGACCGACCCGCCCTATGTGTGCGGCTATCGCGACCGGCAAGGCCGGACGGTTGCCAACGACCGGCAGACCGATTGGCTGGAACCGGCTTTCCGCGAAATCTACCGCGTCATGAAGCCCGACACGCTGTGCATCTGCTTTTACGGCTGGACCGCCGTAGAATCCTTCGTAGCCGCTTGGGAGGCAGCGGGGTTCCGCCGCGTCGGCCACATGGTGTTCTGCAAGACCTATGCGTCGCGCAGCGGACTGTTCCGGACCATGCACGGGAACGCCTATGTCCTGGCGAAGGGACGCCCGAAGCTGCCTGAGACGCCGCTGTCCGACCTGTCGGACTGGGTCTACACCGGCATCAAAATTCATCCGACGCAGAAATTAGCGCCAATCCTAGAGCCGTTGCCGCACCTATGCGGCTGTGGACGGACTGGTCCTTGACCCCTTCTGCGGCTCCGGCTCCACGCTGGTTGCCGCAAAAACCTGCGGACGCCGCTACCTTGGTATCGAGCTGGAGTGCAGCTATGCCGAACCCCCGACGTGAAACGCGAGCATAGGGTTCCTCCCCATGCGCGTTTCCGCCCGCATCTCCGGAAGATTATAGGCCAGACGCATTTACGAATATACTGTTGATTTAACGTAAGTTCTTCTCGTCTAATTTGCTGTACTAGTTCTCGTGCCAATTTCACGCGAAATGTCGAGGGTTACGCTGATCATTCGTTGCAGGTACAATGTTTTGTTATGGAAAAGCCGTTTGCCGACTGAACCTCCTCAGATAAGGATATAACCAAGCACTCTTGAACAGAATTAATTTAGTCACTTTTACATCAGCAAGCCGATAAACTCGCGGTGCGCCATCACATGATCGGCGTCGCTGGAAACATAAACGGTGGGAACTTTGGACCGAAAACTCTGGGAGCCTTTGCTGAGGTTCGAAAGCCGGGATTATCTGACCCGGTACTATCATAAACGCCATGACCGTCAGTTGAATGCGCAAAGAGCCCATGAGATAGGCGCTTGTTTCACGCAAGGTCGTGAATATTTCGCTTCCGCGTCGTCAGCCTCTGACACGGTACAGCCTCTGCTCCTCTATTACGGCATTGCATCTCTGGGCAGAGGATTTACGCTTCTAAGAAACAGCGCTAAACGTGAAGAAAGCCTCACACCCGGTCACGGATTAACAACGGTAGAATGGCCAAAAACGCTCCAACCCGGTATTTCAGAAGTTCTTAAACTCAAGGTCCAAAGTGCAAAGGGTGGCTTTCAAGAATTTGTTGAAGCTGCCGGTAATGGACAATCATATGCGTGGTTTGACGAAAAAGGCCAACTTGGTCACTTTCGCAATGATTTTGGTGAGGTAAGTTTACTTTCAGACGGCTCCCAATTATCTCTAGGCGACCTTCTATCGCGTGAAGCCGATTTAATCTCGGAATATGAGACTATAGATATGGGTTGGGGAAACATTGATCTTGGTTGCGTCGTCGCTTTGGATGACAGAATAAGATTACATTTCGCTCCGATACAGGGCACTGATCTACGAAGTGCCATGGAAGGCTATAATTTCTCGACTTACGCTCAGTTTTCACAAGGAAGCCATCCCCGCTATCCCATACTCCAAACGCTATGCGTTGATCTCCCGTCTGCCGGGGAGGAGAGAAAGAAGCTGGCTCCCATGGTAGCAGGACAAGAAAATCACGTTGGCTGGCTGGTGCGCCCACTACCAAACGGCGACAACATCATAGATATTCACCGAATGTACCTTGAAGCATACATCCTCGGTATGTTGAGCCGATATTTCCTTCGAAATGGATGGGTCTTCTGCGAAGTGAAAAAGGGGATATAGCCCGCTCGGTGATCTTAGCTGCGGTTGCTCGCATTGAAAGCAAATTTCCAAAACTTTTCCGCGAACAGTTGATTTAAGAATCCACTGAAGGCCCGCCTGTGTTGCGATATAATTTCGTGGGTCGGTTTAACTTTGAAAGCTCTAATGGCAAGGCGAAAGAAACGTATAAGGCAACACGTGATAGCCGACATGAGCTACCATTTCTTCGCCTATTTGGTTGTTTCCTGCTCTTTTACAGTCGAGGCTACTAATAGCGATTACGGGTATGACTTAAGCATATACACTTTTGATGAAGGAGGAGAATATGAGAATGGAAATATATTTGTTCAGCTGAAATCAACTGAAGGCATAAAAATTGATCGAAAACGCAATAAAATAAAATTCCGAATTGAAAAAAAAGATGTATCCACTTGGGAAAATGAACCATTCCCAGTATATTTGGTTTTGTTTGATGTGCGGGAAACCATTGCGTATGCAATTCACTTTCAACAATATCTGAAATCTGAGGACATCACTTCGGAAAATATGAGATTTAATTCAATTAACGTCTTTTTTCCTGAAACGCCAATTGACTCTGCCACAATAAATACGTGGCGTACCGACAAGAATACCGTCTTGGAGCAGATCAACGCGGTGATCAATGTCTAAACCAATAACAACACCGCAGGTAGAGCGAATCTTGGAGCAATTTGGGTTTGTCGCCAGATCATATGAGGGTCACCATATGATCTACAAACATCCAGAGGTAGGTATGATAGTGACTTTGCCTCGCCATCGGAAGGAGCTACCGGCGATTATTGTGAAAAACGTAATCCGACAGCTTGTGAACTCTGGCATCGCAACTGAATCTGAGGTCCGGAATCGTTTCCGACCCTACATCTAATGACATCATTCTGGTGACTAGGAGGTCCGCGGCTTTTCTCCGTAACCGTACAATCTGCCTCAAAAAGAAGCTGCCCTTAAGGCGCCTTTTCTTTCAAAGAAAGCTCTGCCCGCGCCTCATAATCCAAGTGAAATAGCCCCGCGATGCCAATCGACAGCCGCGCTGGCTTACTCGCCGTGATAAAGATGAAGGTCACCGGAATAAGAAAAAGGAGGGACACGAGAACCCCCACTTTCAACTTAGACAGGCGACCTATTAGGAACTTGTGTTCCATACAGATCTCCATGCGGACAATCGCCGCGTCGGATGTTTAAATCCGGCCCAAAGTTAAAAGTGCGATCTCGTTTTCTTGCCGACTGCTCTTGGGTAAGGGCATCGCTGGTTGCCTCAATTGGAAACACAGCCGGCTGACGGTTACGATAGTTCGCTATCGGCCACCAAAAACGTTTCTACACGTATATTCTCTCGAAACCCAGCGGCTCCGAAACAGCCCCTTCCGCACAGCGGATGGAGGACAACACATCAAAATTCGATGTGTAAGAAATATATGGGTGAATGGCTTGGCTTTCGTCAAGATGGTATCCAAAAGAAAAAGGCCCTTTGCGTGGCCCTTCTGATTTCGACATCCTTCCGCGTAGGAATGGTTGGAACGGTTTCACACACGCAAAATCGTGCTTTCGCTCACCCCAAATGCCTGTGCCACGTCGACCACCCGCTCTCCGTTCTGACGCCGCTGCTTAACATCCTGCCTCTGAACCGGCGTAAGCTTAGGCTTCCGCCCAAACTTTACCCCGCGCTTCATGGCACGTTCCCGTCCCTGCGCGGTGTTCTCCAGAATCCGCCGCCGCTGCCACCGCGCCGCCCAACCGACCAGAAAGACAATCAGGTCGGACATCTCCGATGTGGTGTCGATGAACGGCTCATCAAGAAGGCGAAGCCCCGCCCCGGCTGCTTTCACGTCCTTGAGAATATTGAGAAGATCGAGCGGATCGCGCGCCATGCGGTCTGTCACTGTGGCGAGAACGAGATCACCCGCCCGCAGGGAACGCAGCAAATTTTCCAGTTGCGGCCTTTCATGGATGTTTTTCCCACTGCGCTTCTCTTGGAACATCAGCGTGCAACCCGCCGCTGCAAGCTTGTCGAGTTGGTAGGCCAGGTCTTGGCCTTTGGTGCTGACGCGGGCGTAGCCGATGACGCGCGGTGAAGATTCAGAAGAAGACATGGTTCGCTCAGGTTGTTGTTCGCGACAAAAAACTTGAGATTCCCCATGAAAATGCAAGCGCGTTTAAGTCGGCATCGGCAAAACCGCAAAACGTCGGAAATCACGATTTTTGCAAGTGGCCCAATGAGCGAATTTAGCATCAATTTTCGGAACCAGCCCATGGGTTTTGCCACGTAAGGCGGCATTTCGGCCCGCCTTTGAACGATACCCGTAAAAATTGATAGAAAATCAAAACTCGTGATTTTTGATATCCACGGTTTCAGTCTGCGATGGCCGAAGATCCCAAATTGCGCCTCGTTGACGCAGCCTTACCAGTGCCATCCTACAACTCATTTTGAAGGTCCGACCATGCCATTCAAGAGTCCCTTTGCCATCTTGCCTTTCGTCGGCCTGCTTCTAGGCCTCATGGTGGCCGTCATAATCCGGCCCACCTACACCGAAGCCGCAGCAACGCTCGAACAGACCCTGCCCAACCCCTTCAGCTCCGCATACATCGGTGAAAGCGATCCCAATGCCCGGATTCCACTGCGAACCCTGCTGAGTTGGGATCACGTCGATAAGCCGTTCCGCGCCTCGGTGGAAAATACGTTCGTTTTCTACATCACCCTTGGTTTCATGGGCGCAGGCGCTTTGCTTTTCGCCCTACCCCGCCGCCTTGCTTGATTCCTCATCACCATGTTCCAAGGGAGCCGTTATGGCCGACACCTTTAAATTCTCAACCTTCCTGTGGGTAGCCGCAGGCTTGC
>Ga0307515_10000234_pt1 | contig 136888 bp, 131 predicted proteins | sample 17_EM_MG_FD_194513 | JGI IMG/M metagenome (GOLD analysis project Ga0307515, IMG submission 194513) | Populus trichocarpa ectomycorrhiza microbial communities from riparian zone in the Pacific Northwest, United States - 17_EM | ecosystem: Host-associated > Plants > Roots > Unclassified...
AGGGGAAGAAACACATGTCATGATCAGTAATGGCCGAATACAATATGATTCAAACAAACAAACCAGTACTTATGGATAAGCGAGGGTTTAACTGACTTTAGGGCCTTATTTATAATCTTGAGTAGCTTTGTATATGGTTAGCATATTATGAGAAGGGATAGCTTTAGTTAAAACTTATATGGTAACTTGAGTGGTTTAAGCTTACACTTAAACCCCATTTCAAACTCCGTTCCAAATGCACAATTGGAATCACAGAATTCGACACCGCTTTGCAGATAGTACCACTCTGTAATTTTATAATGCTCACCTTGCTCTGTATTATTACAGCAGCACTGTAAGAACAAAAGTTTCAAGAACTTGAAAACTTAGAACCACGCAAAGTCTATTTTTGGTGGGACGGTAGCCTCCAACTTGTCGGTCCAAAACCGCGTGCTCTATACACTTGAACTCTACTAACGACTATAAAAATCCCGGTTTCAGACTCTGGGAGCAGTCATCTCCCTCAAACCCCCCGACATAACCGCAGAAAACTCGGCTTCAGGCTCCGGAAACTGTACTACTATTTCATTGGAGCCTACTACCTGAAAATGTGGGGTGTTTTTTGACTGTGAGTACGGTTTCCTGATGGTTAATAACTTCAAACTTCTGCAATCCGCTTTATAAAATACCCCATTTTTTCATATAGTAGAACGCACAAGATAGCGAGGTTTCTGACAGAAGGCGTAAACAAATCCAACAACGTCGGATATTATTCGACTACGGGAGCAGCGTACTGGATGACCAGTTCTACATATGTCCTATGATATGCTGCACGGAAGCTTCTGTTGCGTACAGCTGTGGAAAAAGACATTGCTCGAAAATACCACAAGCATTGGCTTAGAGACGTGGTGCCGCAAGTCCTTGGATCTCCCCTGTGCCTTGTAGTGATAAGCAGCTGGAAGAAGACAGACATCTACAACCACCTGGTACATGTTAGACCCAACGGAGGAGTGGAGGTATGTCCTTGCCAGTGCCAGAGGTTCCGAAGGCTTCCGCTCATCTGCTGTGTTAAGTGATCTTGCAACGCACGGGATAAGGATGTGGCATTCTTTCGGACCGTTAAAAGGTTCGACTTGATCACCGCAACCCCTTCATCCTCTTGGTCTCTTGGTCTTCGTCTCCATTTTCCTCCCCATATCTATACATACCTAAAAACTCGCTAAAGCCTGTGCATATTTGCAACCAGCAAAAACCGTAGCCATACCATTTCATAAACCCGAAGGGGAAAAAAGGAAGAAAACACCCAAATACTCACGTGATCGAGTGCGATATAGTGAATATAACAGAAAGAAATGTTACCCATTTCGCTCTCGACCCAGACATATGGATTCTGAAATGCGGGAGCAACCTTCTCCAAAGCTTCTGCAGCTTTGGAAATCTGGCCCGTTATAGGTGCTTTCACGCCGCATCCTCAAGAAACTGAATGTCTACTGGCGACCCTTCATGTTTGATCTCTTGCAGTATCATACAGGGCCGTACCCATAATAAATAGAGCCTGGCGACACTCATCAGCATCAGTCCTAGGCGCTACAGTACCGGCAGCTATGTCGAGCTGCGTTAAGTCCTTATGTATCCGATCCGTCGTATAGCTAGCGCAGGGCTTGATACTTCTCCCCAAAGTGCGTTATTTCAGATGCTCCTCGCGGGTTCCGCACCGGAAGGGCCATTTACCGGAGTACCAACGCATTACCATATGACGGAGCCATTTTCTTCGGCCTGGTTAATTCCTCAATGCGGTAATCCTTAATAGGAGTCCTCCAGATTCACATTCCAGAAATACTCTCGCCGATTTAGCGTGATCGACTGTAGATCTACTGGTGTAGAGAGGAAGGATTTCTCACTTAGATTTGCCTAGGATCATGAAACTATAAACCAAACCCGAAAGAAAGCTGCTGGTCATCTAAAAGGGCTTCGAATACATGAGTAATTGGATGGCAGCCTCATCTTTCCCAATATCGAGGTTTCATGGCGCCGGATCCGTTTAAGTGCTTATGGATAGGTAACGGGTTAGCGTTAAATATCACTTAACATCGCCCGTCCTGGACAGCTCCAGCTTGATTCACAAAAGAAATACTTCTTCTATAGAAATTACAGAATACCACCTATTGTTACATGTAGTACTACAAAGTTGTCAACTAGATACTGGTGAATTGGATATATGTACAAAGTTCCTTGCCTCTCAACCAAGTGAATGGCCCCCTCATTGTATATACCAGTACTCTACAAGAGTCAAATATGCCCAACCCTTGCTCCCGCCTCTCGCGGCTCAACGGTAGTCCTCGTCAACACTACTGTCATCCCGAAATCCACTTCCATGAGCCCAAGCAAATGTTGATCTTGGTGGGGTTGTGAGAGGTGCCACCGTGTCAGCAACATCCGTCTCCCTTGCCGCTGCTGTGGGAACGGAGATGACCTGCTCGTTGCTCGGGTCCGGAACCGTGGATGCCAGCCCTGGTGTTTGCAGATCCTTCCCAGCTTTCCGACTAACAAGGCTGGGCTTTTCGCCTTTTTTGATGCTAACCTGCCTTGCAATTCCACCCTTGATACTGGCGCCTACTTCGGGCTCGGGCCACAAGTTCGCGTCCTCCATTGTCCGAACTTTACGCTTGCCCTCACCTGGATCTCTCCCACTCTCCAGCCTTCGGAGAGTAGAATCAGACCGCGCCCTAGCTAGCGGTCGACCTGAAGTTTGGTGAAATGCTAGAGCTGGAGGGTTCAGGAGAGCATGATCATGACCTGCAGTCATCGAAGTTTTGCTGGGGGACCGAACTGACTCTGCTGCTTCATAGGGAACTAGAAACCCCCGCAACGCGCTCCCGGGTTGGGAATTTCGTGGTTTAAAAAACGAATTCCGCATCGTCGGTGAGACTGGCGAACCGACTTCTGATACACTTGGGGAGACAAGGTAAGACTGCACTTGGCCACGCCAACTGAGACTCCACATCCAGGCATTGTCGTCATCGATGGTACCACGGTTTGAAGGCGGTGTGATAACGGAGAGGCATTGATCGGCTCTGGGGAATGGTGGGGCTGCCAGAGAATGGGGCTGTGTGTGAGGGCGGGTTGTAGTTGCTTGAGCTGTATTTGTAAGGTTGGTGACGGGACTTCGCGATGGATGCTGGATTGGAAGTGTTGTGGAGTCAGGTCTTGGTGTATCCGTGTATATCTCTAAAAGATGTTCTGGGGTTGGTGAAAGGCTAAGTGATTGATTAACTCCCTCGCCCCGTTCAATTTGGTTTTCATAGGATGGTGGGTAGTGGTGATAGGTAGGTTGCTTCCGTAGTAGACGCCGTCGGTACTGTAGAACGAAACATGTAGTAATTACAATGAGTAAAAGAGAAAGAATTAAGCAGAGAGAAACTGCAGAATAGAAAGATTCGCTCGGAACAGAAATGAAGGACCGTTTTTGAGCTACCGGAGCTATAATTTGAGGAGCAAACATCATTATGCCACGTATGTTGAAAGAACATTGAAGCCAGTAAACGAAGGTAAAGAAAGATGAAGGCCACCAATGAGCATTCGGAGATAGCTTCTGATGGAGATAAATCGAAACCTCAAACACTAAGGGCGAAAAGTCAGCATGGTAAAAATATCTCAAGGTCGAAAATACAAACCTTCCCAATAGCCACCCGCTACCGTACGGGCCAATCCACCGGTTTGTAAAAGGCTGAGCTGTTATACCTATCCTGTCAGTAGTCGCAATTGCGAGGCAACAGCTCTGCAATTCAACCCGCAGTAGCTTTCTCCTAATTCGTCCCCGCAGAAATACCCGAGTTACTCTGCATCTTCTTTGAGAATTGCTAACATCGACGTAAAATAGATATGTATTCTAGATCATTGGCATTATGTTAGTAGCCGTCTTTATCGGCGTAAGCCCCGAATACGAGCCCGTTTTGGTAGAAAGAGAGAGGGTGTTTCTGCACCTCGAGCCAAATTAGAGGACATGCATAACAGATTGCAAACTGCAGTATTGGAATTGCGCAAACCTTGGTGCTGGTACCTAGATCATCGTCAACTTACGGTGACGACGTATGTAACGGTAGTATATATACCAGTACTGGGACAGTTCTCGCATACCGAAACACTTCTTTACAAAGACGGTCTTGTCATAGGTCTCAACAAAGTTGTAGAACGTAAGAGCCGATAGCAACAGCCGTTGGTCACGCTTGTCGGGATCGATATACTTGTAACGCGGGATTGAGTTTATCGCCGATATTGGAGGACCTCCTGTAGAAACCTAAACCTACTTCAGCATCCATTCTAACCGTTTAACCGTTTTAAAGCACAAGTTTCTCCTCAACCCCATGAAGACTCCGAGATATTCTAAGGAAGCCTACCTATTTCATCGGGGCCTTCTCCAGATCTCCCCTTAGCCTGGCAGACCACTCTTCCCTGTGAAAGTTTGAGAGAGTTAACAGTCCACTTAATGTGAAACTCAGTACCTTACAACCATCGTAAGGTGGAGAAAAAAATATGGAGATATAGAGGAAATATATGTATTTAGCGCACCATTTTGTATAAAGTCTTTGCAAAGCTATTTTCAATTCTAAACGACCACACTAGGTGCTAGGTAATTTATTTCGTCGCGTTTTTTCGTCGCGTTTTTGCGGGCCGCTCTGTTGACAAGGAGCAAAATGAAGTGACAACGTGCGTACCCGATCCTTGGAGGCGAAGTAGCACGATGAGCATAGAATCGCGGTAGAGAAAGTGATAATGCAGCGATGATTGGCGTTGTAGTGGAGAACTCATAACTTGAGCATCGAAGTTGACCTTGCAGCGTGCCGATATAGTTTATGTAGCCGGATACCATCGTCTCCGAACATTCAGAGGGGCAGCTTGCTAAACCAGTTCCTCGGGTTCAAACTCCAGAGCGGTGCCAGACGCCTCAATGCCTAGGCGAGGGTGGGCAACGGACCCAAGGCCGATTTATTGAGCTGTATGTAACCATGTCCGAATCCTGACACCTTTCTGAACGCCTTTGTGGAAAACAGATCCGGACTCAAATAAGGTTTCGCTTCACGTCACTCGGGGATAGTGTTGCACACGAGATCTGAGGGTTCCACGCGAGATGTCTCGAGACCCTGAATGTTGTATTATGCTCATTCCCGGCCGAGAGCGGCGGGTAGTACCGTACAACCTGGTCCAAACTCGTTCGTCTGCACTTTAGTACGTGCAGGCTGCATAGGTACGTTGCTTTATTTGCCGAGTTTCTAGCTCTGCTAGATTGCCTCTGCCTTCGAAGCGTCAAGACGAATACTGGTAGAAGTTCTTACTGACATCGGATATGCAAGCTGCACGAAAGTAGCGTTGTTGGACCAGATCATACGGTACCTGAGTTCGTGCATGCCGGCTTGGGGACGCACTGTAGGCTACTTCCATGTCAGCAACCAATTGAGGGGTGGACTGGCACAGACCACAAGCTTTCTTTGCTGACTTGTTCGTCCAACATATCTTCAGATTTGCTGAGTTTCTACGTTGGGTTGAGGATATTCTGCGTTCCCGCTGCATATGCAAGGCGCCGCCGTCCTCCCCGCCGGGATGACCCCCCACGCGGAAGAGTTCGGAGTTGGTGTAGACGGAATTGCCAGTATCCGTGAGCTCGCGGACGACGACCCAGAAACGGCCGAGATCTGGCGAGGTTACAGGAGGATTGAGGGGAGTGGAACAATGGCAGTGACGTTGTAGGAGCGGCGGTGCCGTATGAGCATTAAGTGGGCATGGCTCTCCCACGTCTGTATAATCTGGTCTGACTCGGTATGTGCGGCGCAGCTTGCATCCCGGCATCAGCCCACAACGTTGACGCTTTGAAGCCAGTGCATTGGCATGTATTCAGTCTGCACGTTCTACTGTACAACAGCAACGAGCTGGGCCAGATTGTACGGTATGCACTCTAGATTACTACGTCATGGACAACAGAATTTCGTGAGGCCTCAATATAGAAAACACGGGCCTTTGGTGGACCTGCTCTGTTCAATACTGGGTTAGGTATCTCCCACCTTGACCTTCCGCAGCACCGAATATCTACTCGAATAGACTCGTGTTTGCCCCCACCGTGCCTGGCCTACATCTCGATTCTCCTCTGAAGTGTCTCTGGTCCTGGTGACGACCTGTTCCTTGATTGGCACCTGCCCAAGACCCATATCTTGCATTGCATGTCTGCGTCTGTACCAATCGACAGCTCACGGGGTCAGCACAGACAGGTACCTGCGGAATGCGCACATTCCCCAGAGCCAAGTTTCCATTGGCCCGCCTGACGCTGACAAAAGGGAGTCCCCGGTAAGCATGGCAGAAAGCTAGCCTGTGATTGGCTGGCGAGGACGTCAAACGGCCTTCTGTCCTAAGGAACAGATTTCTATAGACCCTTATCTATCATAGTGCACCAAACACTGTATATTCCTACACGTCAAGCTTCCGATGAGGATCGTCCCATAGGCTATACTGAGTGGATGCGAATGTGAACACAGAAAAGCCTCTGACTGGATTGTTGGCTGTTGATAACGCTATGGCTGATTGACATGGCTGTTGCACCGAGAGATCGCTTGTGTGGTGCCCATGTGGAGGGGTAGGCAGAAAGTGTGGCCTAATAAAGCTCGAGCTTCCTACCACCGAAAAATACTCGGCAGGCTGTGAAGCAGCTGAGAGCTCGAGGTCTATACAGACCACCATCAACAAACATGTCAACTCAAATCTTTACTGCCTTTGACTTCCGGGCCTGCTTTTTTGGAGGCTTATTCTTGTCTATCTCCCTGGCGATCGCTTGCTACGGCCGACCATACGTCATCTTTGCATACAACTGTTTCCTGAAGCCCTTCACAACCCCCTCCGAAAAGGGCTCTGCCGGCGGACAACAAGACGCTCTTGAGAGTTTCTACAAAGGGCAGGCGGCAATATACGACTCGACACGGGCATGGCTGCTGCGGGGGCGGGAGGAGATGTTGGCACTCGCTGCGGCGCAGCTGAGGTTAAAGAATGAGCGAGAGGGGTTTAGGAAGCGGGTTTGGGTTGATGTTGGTTTTTTTTCGAGCTTCCTCTCCAATTGCTGCCTCTGATCAGGATTTTCACACAGATTGGCGGAGGCACAGGGTGGAACATTGAGCAGCTGAACAGGCATATGTCTGTACCGGATACGTTTTCGGCAGTTTACCTCGTCGATCTATCACCCAGTCTCTGCGAAGTTGCGCGGGAACGTTTCGAAAAGTTGGGGTGGGAGAATGTTAAGGTGATCTGCACGGACGCCAAAGCTTTCCGGTTGAAAAATTCTGGGGAGGATGAGATCAAGGTGGATTGGATTTCTATGAGTTATTCTCTGTCGATGATCCCAGAGTGTGTGCTTTCATTCCTAAGGACCTCAAACAACTACCGCTGACCAAACCACCCGCTCATAGTTATTACTCGGTCATAGACTCTCTGTCAAACCTACTATCTCCCACAGGAATTATAAGTGTCGCCGACTTCTACGTACAATCCTCCACTTACCTCTCTTCGAAAAATTACACCGGTGGTATTCTTGGACGGCACGTCAACTGGTTCTCGAGGCAGTTCTGGAGGATATGGTTCGAGTTTGACCGGGTCAACCTTGACGAGGGACGGCGTGATTACTTGGAATACTCCTTCGGAACCGTGTTGACTATCAACGAGAGGTACAACCCCATGGTTAACACGGGCTACATGAGTTAATACCCTACTATAGAAACGTTCTTCTAGGCGGCATTCCTTACTACGTGTGGATTGGGTGTCCGAAAACCGCACTCCACTTCACTAATTCCCTAGCAAAACTTGACGCCGATGTCACGAACTCCCCATACCTCTCGCCAGTGCGCCATGAAGAGGCTCGCCAGCAAGCCGTGGCCAGCATAAACGACACTACATCACGGCAACTCCGCTCCAAGGGCTTCGAAGCAGCGATAATGAACCTTTCCGCCAACCTCCCACTCCCTTCATTCTTCTACCAGAACAGCCCCTACCGTATCTACTACGACGAGTTGCTTCGGAAGCACACCCAGTTCAACAACTCATACATTTACGCCTTCACTTGGGAAGACGCACGGGTTGACCAGCGTCTACTCAAGCTTACCTCCGAAGACGTGGTGCTCACCATCACCTCTGGCGGTGACAACCTTCTCTCGTATATCATCGACGCCTCCCCGAAGCGTGTCCACACTGTGGACATGAACCCAGCGCAAAATCACTTACTAGAGCTCAAGCTGGCTTGCTTCTCCGCACCACTTTCTTACGACGACATCTGGCAACTCTTTGGCGAGGGGCGACACCCGCAGTTCCGCGAGCTTCTGATCACAAAATTATCCCCGCACCTGTCCTCTCGGGCGTTCCAATTCTGGGTTGTACATACCGATGTCTTTAAACGTGGAGGAGGGCTATATGAGACTGGACAGTCCGGAATTGCACTCAGAGCAACAAAATGGCTATTCCGTATCTTCGGCGTCTCATCACACGTCAAGCGCATGTGTGCCGCAACAACACTAAACCAACAGAAAGAAATCTGGCGGGAGAAAGTACGGCCTGTTATGCTCAGCTGGTGGGTCTCGGCGGCCATCATCGGCAACGAAAGGTTCCTGTGGAAAGCGCTTGGTGTACCCGCGAACCAACGTAACCTGATACTGGCGGATTACTATGAACGGGAGCGGGATGGCAGCAGCGGAAATGCAATGTGGGATTATGTCGTCAACACCCTGGACCCAGTCGTTGAGACCTCGCTCCTTGGAAGTGATAACTACTTCTACCTCCTATGCCTACTCCGCCATTACACGAAGCAGTCGCATCCCTCGTACCTCTCCCCAGATAACTACAAAAAACTCACCACCCCCGGAGTGTTTTCGGGCGTCCGTATCCACACTGATGAGATCAATGAAGTCCTAGCGCGCCTTGAGCCTAGTACACTAACAGTTGCGGTTTGTAACACCACATTTCTCTCCGACGAGTACTGATGCTCGGGTAGGTGGTCATGGATAGCATGGATTGGTTTGACCCCTCAAGCTCCGAAGCACGCTCACAGATCCGGCGACTCAACGCATCGATGAAAGTAGGTGGGCGTGTGCTGCTACGGAGTGCAGGACTATCACCATGGTACCTAAAAGTCTTTGAAGAGGAGGGGTATGGGATCAAACGAGTCGGGACCAGAAATCCGGGGAATTGCATTGACCGGTATCACATTTCCCCTCTACTTCCTCCCAGGTTGGCTAACAGATGTAGTGTGAATATGTACGTGAGTACATGGCTGTGCACGAAACGAAGAGACGCCGAGGGAAGCACGCGGTCAGAGAGCGTGGGGGAGTTGGTGCTGTAAAGAGTGCGGCAAGTTATCGCTTCACTGACTTTTTCGCCTCGCTCGCAAGTTTCATTCGGCGGCGAGCGGGCTTGTGAGCGAGGCGGAAAAGCAGAAGGAGCGGTAGGGTGCATGCACGTGGTGTGTTTTTTTTGTTATGGTTATGCGAAATGTTTAACTGGAAATCTTTGCGATGATGATTCCAGTGTTGCTCTGTTTGTACTCCGAGGATCCAGCTGCGGACAGGATCAAATGTTGAAATTAGATTCCCTTCTCCCGAGTGTCTGTACATGCACTCCCGAAGAATCTGGTCGTTGGGCTGAAGCAGACGTGCGACCTCACTACCATCTCTGGGTCTCACGGCAGGCGTAGTTCGTAAATCTTGACTATGTCGTACGGTAGATGACTCTGGGGTGATGTGAGTTTCTTTCGTATTGTGAAGTTTCTTTCGTGATACCATAAGCTGTATGGAGCAGTCATACGGAGGTTACCAGTGTGGTATATCTGGGTGTTTGCGTGCCGTCAGAATATTACTTTTGAGTGGTGTGAGCTGCAATATATTCCGCTGAGATGATCTCGTATACCAGCCCTTCTCCAGTATCAAAGTCTGGCCACGAGATCACTGCTGAGAGACTGATCAACTTTAAGATGACAGTTGTAGTTGATTTTAGGTTCGAGGGCCGAAACTAAAGAGTCTTCCGGCCATGACTTCTCTTAGATCCACTAAGCAATTTCCGAATAGAGACATCGCAGCGCTAATGTGGGCAATGTGTGGGCCTATAGTGACAACAAATTCCCGGCGGAACCGGAGGGCGTAATATTGAATGTTGAGCTCTCATGCTCGTGAGATTTTGGTCCGTGCATGTGGCTTCTGCACTCCGCTAATAGTGCCTGCGCCGGCACTTCCGAGACCTAAGTCCATAGATGTTTCCGGTTTGGGGTTTGTAGATGCTGGAGACGGTGTTGCGACCTTCTGTGGAGGTGGTACGGTAGGGCTGCGGCGATTCCAGTTCGGAAATACCCGTATAATATGGCCGCCTCGGATTATCTGTAGAGCTGACAACCCGATAGTGGTCTTTATTTGCCCAGGAGCTATAGAGTTGTATATTGAGTAAGCCAGTTGAGTGGACAAATAGAGTAGAAGGTGTCCTGCGACGCTACAAGAATCCGGATACACCCAGATTTTACAGTATGTCGATGATATATTGCCTTCAGTGCCCGCATCCGCGGTCATTTGTTTGGCGTGGGATGGCAGTGGTGTCCGATTAGTTATAAATAGTGCATATCGCATCATGCTTGGGCGTTCCTAGTGGGGTCCGCCATAGTATAGATCTTTAATTTCCAATCAGTCCAATCAATTTCTCCAAGCTGAGAACATGATGATGATTTGTACAATCGGCCTTGGCATTGGCGAGCCAACAATGCACATTGGTACACACGCGTATGTCGTTGGAGAGGATTTACGGGCCGCAGGTGATGGACTTTCTTTCTTCGGGGAGATGCCCAACAGGAATGAAAGAGGTTTGGCGTACAATGATGAGCGCAGGGGTGTCGAAATGAGTGCATATCCATCAGCCCCGCTCCGATGATCTCACTTCCGCTGGTACTTGAAGAACATGGCCGCGACGCTTTATATACAAGTACCAAGTACCCCGAAGGCGTCGGTACCACCGGTTTTGCTACTCAGCATGTGAAAGTAGCTTGTACTTCGGTTCCTTGTTTTGTGGATGATTGTGCGAGCTGGATGGGTTACCGCCGGATGAATGCAACTGGTATCGACGTGTCGTCTGCAGGACGGAATCGGACGGTTCATCGGCCATACACATCTGCATGTAGCGTGTAATGCCTGTGTTACCGCGATCTCGGTTCGAATGAAAGGCGGACGAGAGAGCATTGGCGGCATGGCTGCTTGCTGCCGGCATCGCTGGCATCCTCCCTCTCTTTCTCGCTACTTACTCCCCTCACTTTTTATTGAACGCTCAGTTGTCCCTTCAGGCTGATCGACTTCTAAGCTTCCCCTGTGCGCGCTTCTTCTATGTATCCCTTTGCCCTCGTTTGTCGTTCGTTTCAGTAATCTCTGCCAGTCTGTTCGTTGGCGAGCTTCGTTGGTTCAACCCAACTTCAGCGTTCCTCATTCGTTGTCAATTTCTGAGCCACAACACCACCACCTCCAAGTTTCCAACCTCCTCCAAAGGCGGTCACTCTCACTTTTTATTCTATTATCCCGCCGGTTTCGTTCCGACGATTAATTCTAATACCTCAGCTGGACCCCTCGTCTTACCCAACCCGACTTCCGGACGCTGACTGCACTCGGAGGTGCGTCTTACACAAGTAACACTTTATCTATCGATCGCTTCATCATGCCTGCACTAGCGCCACTTCTCGCTTCCGAGACTGAGATTCCTGGCTCTCCAGCTGGTGAAGTCTCCAAGAAGATTCCTCGGAAGCTCCGTCGAAAGAATCCCCCACCTTCACTGTCCACGAACCACCAGAAACTCCCATCTGCAACTTCGTCGACTGTATCGCTCCCGAAGTCGCGGCCGAGCTCGAGCCGATCAACAAAAGCTCCATCTGGGGGAGGATGGTTTTCGAGGGCATCGATTACAGGCGGAAGGAAGAGCATGGATACTGGTTCAAGAAATGAATGGCAAGCTGACGAGTTCCGGGATGTGCCTTCCATACCTTACGACATAGGACTAGGATCGAATGTGGGTCATGGGGGTGTTCTTACCCCGCCGGGGAGTCCCACAACGAACCAAGGGTCGCTGCAGCAGTATATAGGGATGGATCCAGGTTCACCCAGCCAACCTACTGCGGGGCATTTCGGTGGAGCTTCAGGGAAAATAATGACCCGTCGTCCCAGCTCCTCCGGCGGAGGATCACCAAACGGATTCTCGTCGCTGCCACCTCCGCCTATACCCCCAAGACCGGAAAGTCTAGTTTTCAAGAGCTCGAATGAGCAAAGTGGTATTAAGAAGCTATCGGAAATAAGACCCAAAGCAAAGTCGGTCCCTATCGATAATGAGTTTCTACTCCCTCCCACTGCGCCGTTCGCTGGATCCTCGCCATCAGAGCAATCTCCCAGACCTTCCAATGGCTCACCAATCCTTCCCCCGTTACCGTCATTTCGAAGCGGCGATTTGGGATTTGTTACTGCCCCATCTTCTATTTCGAGTCGGGATTCGTTGCGGCAGGAGGAAGAAAAGCCACCACTTTCTCCGAAGCACCCTGGTCGAAAAGCTCACTCCCGTTCGGCTTCCCGGTCGCCACAACGGTCAGAGACAACGCAGCCAGCCCCGAAACACACACCCCTGTCCCCACTCCGCCCGTATACGCCTCCAGATTCCATCCACCCCGCCTTAGATCCTGACTTTATATTTCACGCGGTTACTGCTGAAGAGCCAATTGTTCTCCCGAGCACACCAACCCAGTCATCCACTACATCGCCATCTGGATCGCCGCTTCCCGTCCAGCCAGAGGCAAAGAAAAAGGAAAGAAGGGGGTCTTTTCTGGGCGGGTGGAAATTGGCCATGAAAAAAGCATCCGGGACAGAAACTGGGAGAGATACTCCGATAAACGATCCGCCAGTTGGGGTTGGCTCGGGTGGGGGTTGGATCTATCGGAGGAGAGGTAGCTTTTCGAGCCCACGTCCACCGAGCGCTGAAAAGATGCAGCATAAGACATATGCTCAGGAATACAAAGAGTTCCGTCAGTCCAAAGGTAACAATAGTTCCGTTTCGTCGAAATCCTCCACTACAGATCCGTCAACCCCCGCTACGGCAAGCACATTTGCAGCGAGAGCCGCTGCAGCCGGTATACAGCCATCGGCGCAGCAGCAATCTGGACCCCCGCAATCGGCGCCGCAGCAGCAAGCGACACAACAGCTAGAGTCTTCAGCGCCCGTCTCATCAGTTAAACCCAGCCGCAGCACCCGAAAGAACTTCAGGGAGAAGATGAAAAGTGTCGAAGCCAGATTCACCCAGAAACATCCCACCCCAGCTCCCCCAAAAATTATTGGAAAGGAGGTTGATGAGAAGGAGCTGGTCGGGTTAGATGTGGCGGTAAGGCAGATGGGGCTGTTAGAGGAGCAACTCAAATCTGGACGCCCGTTAAGCCCACCTGACTCGAGAGAGGGCGAGAAGTCTAAGGAAAACGAGAAGCAGCAGAATCAACACGATAGACCTATTGCGCCATTAACAATTGTCAAGACGAACTCACCAATATCTATTTTCAAAGAGGAAGAAAAGGGTTCCATTCCAAGCCCTACATCTTCTCCGGAGGTGGGGCGTAGCATTCTACAGCCAGCACCATCACCAAGCAACCACACAAAAACAAAAACTCTCTCCCCGTTAAGAAATCAAGTTGATACATCGTCGCCTCTCTCACCCAAGATAGACAAGGGAAAAGCTAAGGAAGGCGATGGATCGATAGCATCATCCAAATATTCTTCAAGCTCAATCTATTCCCCCCCTCCTAGCGAGTACCTGGGTAAATTCAAAACATCGAGCGGCGGAGTCTCGAGACCTCCCACCCCACCAAAACCAGTTGCAAAATTATTTGTGATCTGTTGTCGGTGTAAAGTATGTATCTTTCACTCCAGTTGATATCATTGTCAGTGCTGATTTCTCCTCACAGTACTGGCATGATCTTCCGAGCGCGATGTATCGGGGTATGGTCGAGAATGGGGGCGCTACGCGGTGTCCGTATTGTTTGCATGGAATGGAAACGGCGTGCTGTTCGGGGTGAGTTCGAGCTATAGCTGACTAGGAGGTGTAGCTAACCGTGAAATAGTTATACCTGCGTGGTTTATTTGCATCAGCGACACCACTGATGTCTGGATTGGCATTGCATTTTAGATTTGGTCTGCGAATGAGATTCTTTTGGATATGACATATACCTCTGCTGGGGATTTGATGACGATATATAACGAGCGTATTTGGGTGTATATTTTCTTGTTTACGGCTTGATGGCGGTAGCGATAATACAATAAACATGTGGGTTATAAACTTTTACGCAATTTGGCTATGAAGATAGGGAAAACCGGACGGCGGGCAACCCAGCCAACAAAGGGTTGAGAGTGCATACACCATACACAGCTCCATCTTCGGAATTGATAAAGCTGAAGTGAGTTATGTAGGATTTTGAGAGGCTTGGCATATCGAAACAATCCCAGAGTATATCAACGATGTGTAAATTCAGGAACAGCACGATATTCCGGGCTCCGCAAAATCCAAATACCATTGCCACAAGTAGAGTGTCTCCCAAATGCCGCGGACAAATATGTAACATCCTACACAAGTCTATCGAAGTGGGAGAACTGTTCTCAGATTAGGACCCTGCCAAGTATTCGCGCACTAGCACATAACCCCTGTGCAGATCTCCCGTTGTGGACTTGTACCTTTGTCATGTGGACCGATTGAAACATTGAGTTTGCTGTAAGGGGTCGTGAAACATTGCCACTAAGAAGGGGAACGAATTGACGAGAACGAAGGATGCAAGATGAGGGTTGAGGATGAAAGGAGGGAAGATGGACTACGGGAAAACTTTGAGCGGGTACCAGGGATTTTTGGGCTGCATGTCGAGACAAAGGAGTAATTTAGGGACCGTTCGGAGTTGTCAACACCAACACGATAAATGTTAAAACGCTAAGTGTGATACCACGTACATTCACACACCTGAACTGAAGCTTAATCTTTGACATTTCGACTGCCTGTCAAACGATCAGAGTAAAGGTACGCCAGTCAGGGTATACGTCTGAGAACGAGAAATGACGAGCTCCTAAATTTTGCTTTTGATATATCCCGCCGTCTGCACTCCAATCTTGACAAGCTAAAAGGTGCGCCGGTAGGAGGTGGCGGAAGCCAGGTTTGATTAAGGCGTACGTAAAGGTGCCTACTTACCTAAGTAGGTACGCCAAGGTACTGCTGCGTACCACGTTGTACTGTATATTCCGTCAATTGTCTCACGCTACAGGATTTTGTGTGGCTTAAGATCACTCTGGCCTAGCTCGAGACATCTCACGCGCTGTAAGTCGACATACAAACCTCCAATTTATCTACATCCTATAAAAATTTCTACCCCTTACAGTATCACTACACGTTGCGAATGCCCCGCTCTCATCTAATAGCTCCGCTACTCTGGTCGAATAATCTGGTACACATAATAGAGTACAATCCGCAATTCCTGGAGGCAAACAATAGCGCTTTTTGGTAATCAGATCACTGCTTTCGAACTCTTCATATCGAGTAAATTAGAACCTAACCGGTTGTGAGCGTACCATAAAGCAACCACTAGAGTCTACGTATAAGGCAAGGACGTATGAAAGTTTATATTGTCTTAATTAATTAACCGCAGCTGACAAGTACCATAGATACTAAAATTTGCCCTGCCCATAATTACTCATGTGCATCATTTCCATCCTCTCCATCATCAGCGCCCTCCCCATCCGTCATTTCCTCATCTTCCTTCCCCTCCATATGACGAAAAAACGACGTCATAAATCTCTTCATTTCGTCCAAAACACACTGCTTTACCTCCCTCTTGATATGCTGCAACTCTCCTCTGCTAATCCTCCTTCCTCCTCCCACTTCCTCCATCATGTCGGGAGATCCTGCGCTACGAGCTTGAACTGAGCAGTATCTCTTCTTTTCCTGATGCCTCTTGAGATGGTCCTTGAGGTTGTCTTGTCGCGAAAACCCCCTTTTGTGACGAGGACAAGTGGGATATTGACAGACAAAGGGCAACGAGTGAGTATCCATGTGGCGTCTGGTTACTGTTAGTTGGGACATGTGATGACAGCCAGGAACATACTTATGTAAGGCTTTTGCACCCTTTCCGGTGAAGACTTTGTTGCAAGACGCGTGGGAACAACCGAAGGTCACCGGGGAGCCATTGGCTGTAATGGTATGTGGCTTGGAGGCACTCTCAACTGCAGAGTTGGGGATTGCCCCAGAAACTGGGATCTGTGGGGCGGTCTCTGACAGGCCTTGGGACTTCTGGTACTAAAGTTAAGCGTCCGCAACACCATCTACATCACGGGCGGAGTAAACATACAGTCTGCTCCGGAGCATTGGTGCCGATTGTTACGGGCATACCGATACCGGCGTTCGACGGCCACTCATTGAAAGTACTGACGTTGCTGTTTCCCGAGAAAGTGCCTGTTTCTGCCGATCTACCGAACTGAGGGTGCCCTTGAAGGTGGAAGAACGACCTGGAATTTCCATGGATGAATGAAGTGCTTAGATCGTGCCAATTCTCGAGTGGCTCAGGGTGGCTGAAATGGGTCGGATATGGTGGGTGCGGGTCCGGTGTGGATTCCGGAGCCTCGTAACCGTTGTATTCCGCTCCTGGAGAACCGGAGTAACTGGTGTTAGCCATAACTGAGTATTTGGCTGTGTTGCGACTTGGATGATAGCGACATACATTTTGGCAGCACTTCGTTGGGGTTTTTATTGCCACGATGCCTGGTGGAGGGAGGGCGAGGGAGAGGAATTGACGGTTTTATGTACTTAATGAAACAGCTCGATAATCCGATCAGTTACTAATTAGGTATAGCACCGGAATGCCTTGTCTAGCGTACTGCAATCTTATACAACCCCAGGGACCCCGTGGTTTTTGCGTGTATTCACGGGATGGCATGATCCTATCCCACCTCCTCGTACACATGGATAAAGTTTGAATTTTAGAACTTATCTAGGCACTACTTATAAAATCAGACAACCCGTGGATAAAATCTGATCTTAAGTATTGTAACCAGACAAATTTTAAAATTCAGACTTTATCCACGGATACAGGGGTACGAGGTAGTGCCACAGGGAAACATGCTGCCATAGTGTCTACCAACCATATGCTCTATCAGGTTGGTAAATTGTAGCATTCAGCTCTTGGGACTTGCACTTTTGACTGTTGCTGGACGAGTTTGGGGATGACATTCCCGCTTTTTTACAACATACGAGTCACTACGCTAGGGTACACGTATGCGCCATATGAATAGCAGATAGAAGAACCACTCGCTGCATTGTGTGACGATGTTTGCTTGTTTACTTCTCTTGGACAGTATACTTTGTTTTTCGTCTGGCACCAATTCGGTCATTTAGCCTTTAGTCAAGAACTTGGCATAAGCCGGAAATCCTTAGGAAAATGCACATGCACAGTTTTGTCTCAACACAAGGTGCTTTCTAGCCAATATGCTCTCGCTCCCAGATTTTCTCGTCGCTTGCATGCTGTCAGACGGCTGGTTTTCGAGCGTAGCCAATAGGCCTTCGACCTCTTTTGCTATCAGATATGATTTCCATCACGGTATGAAACTTATGTCACACTGGCAATAGCTCGTAAAATTACTTTTTTGGTTCCTTAATATTTCCCTCGTCACATGATTATCGTTAAAATCGGTGAGCCACATCCAAGTCCCTTATTGTGATTCATATACGTCGCTCTCTCCGTCCTCACCCTCATCGCATTTGTCAGTAGTAAAACCAACATCTTCATCCTCATCCATATCACTGAAAAACGAATCTAAAGACTGTACGCCCTTCGCCAATGAATCTAGAGACTGCGTGGCCTTCGCCAACAATCTAGAGAGATCCTGGTGCACTTTCCGCGCCATATTTCTTTCCATACGTCCTGGATATGGACTCGCCCTGCGCTCTACTACCCCCCCTTCGATCGTCGGTTCAGGAGATGTAGTGCCTCGGAGAGAGCGGCATGTGTTTCTGCCTCTATGCGTCTTGAGATGCGTTTTCCAATTGTCCTGGCGCGAGAAGCCCTTTGTGTGGCGTGGGCAGTGCACAACGTGGCAAATGTACCTGTGGGTATTCATGTGGCGTCTACCCACTCTTGAGGTCAGTCTGGCATCTACTACATAAACTAGCAAAGTGGTACAGACTTGTATGCTATCTCGGCGTCTTTGCCGGTGAATACTCGGTCTTCCTCCTTTGCTGCGCAGGACTGGTGGGTGCAACGCAAAGACGCCGAAGGCTTGATGTGTTTATGGGACGTTTTGCCTTGAGATTCTTGCACCTAAGGATGGTTAGAAGTCACGGATATCTCTGCAATGACGATATACTTACCATGGCTGAAAGCTCGGCGCCACTATTTACCTGTGGGCTCATGAGATCGACTTGGAGCAACAACGGGTCAAAGAACTCCGAATTATCTTGGCTCGGGAAGGACGAGGGTATGGGATATTGCTCGTAACTGGTGGCGCCCGTGAAGCCGAAGGCTGGATAATACTCTCCGGGTCGCAGAATTGGATGACTAGAGAACACGGGATGCTGAGTTGAATCGCTCTCAGGAAACTCCCAGTAGTTGGCGGGTGCTGCTCCTGGGAAATTGTTGTTAGCCATGGTTGGGATCGTACTTGGCTATACCGGAGGGCGTGAGAACAGACAGACATTCTAGCAGTATTTTGAGAGAATTTATAGTACAGTGATTGCAATGGACTGGTGTCGGATTTCAGATTTCGGGGTCTCAAATTCTTGGGGTCGTTATTCTGGCTCTCGGGGTCAGTATTCTGGTCCTTGGGCCATTATTCTGGGGAGGGCCAGTTTCTGGGCCCCAGATTCTACTTAAGTATGTTATGTTACACAAATTTGTCTGTTATGTTAAGCATGATGTAGGTCGAGAGGATCGGAAAATCTAGCCTAAATCGGGGAAATTTTTGCACTTTGGGGCTTGGGTGGGTCCATTTGATTGCTGGATTCAATGAGGGGTTTGGGGTCGCCGAATAACTGAGGGTTTTCACAGTGGTTGAGCAGCCTTTTGAGTAACCCTCAGGAAAGCAGGCACTCAGGTTGCAGTGCATATGCAAATCGCACCTCAGGTATGGCTGCAAGATACAAGGCTGCAAACACAAGAACCAATCTACCTTACATTAGAATATGAACATACTCATGCTTCTTCTTTCATATTGCACTATGTTCCTTTGTTCTAAGGATCCGAGCAGGCACTCAGGTTGTGTGTTGTTGCCTGTATGTACCCCTAACCCTGCCCTTGGATCTTGTAGATTTCCCTTATCATGGTGTACCTATTGCATCACTACAGAGACACACTCCAGGTATATAACAAAGAATACAATGTATTATCATATCAGTGTATAAGGGAAACTACTAATGTGTGTAAGCTGCTGCTAGAACTAGTGGCTGCCGTAAGAATACTCTAGTCATTTACCTACAGTTTTAGTGCTGTTCATTATACTCGAGTGAATGTAGTACCTACCTCCCTCCGGAAATATTTTTGGCGGCTGAAACTTGATTAGCCAATGGCGTCGCCCAGTTTTTGCTACATGTTGTGCTGTTCTCAGCCCCGGGATATCTTGTCTTGTATCACGTCCCCCGACGACGTCCCGAATCATGGTCAACAACACCGTGGTCAGCGACACTGAGAGACGGCATCGAAAAGCCATTTTTCAAAGAGTTTTCGGACGATGCAATCACAAGGAATAGCAGATTCTACCGAGAACACCAGTGAGGCTGTTAGGTACTTAGGACGACCCCGTAACCTCCATACAGACCCCCAATAACACCATGTTCCCACTCCGACCCGCTCTCGCGGCACTTGTGTGACTTGGACGGATGACAATATGAGTGACGAGAGCGTTTACGGCTGGAGAGACTAGAACTAGAAACGACGGTTCGACCTGGTTGCAACAGCAGGATGATAAGGCGTTGAAACATAGCTATGGCCCGACCGATACGCGAACTTTGTCCGTTCGCGAACTGGACGGCTAGTTTGCAAAATTTGACCGGTTCGCGGGTTGGGAAACCAGTATGCGACCATGTAGGTTAGAGCACTAGAAACTGGTGGAGGTTTAATCCAGAGAACAAGGCTACTCTTGCTCATACTGTAGTAAGGCATTTACAGGCAACAAGGCTAGTTCTCTCGTGCAACTGCAAGAAAATAGCATTGCAACTGCTTCAAGAATGAATACTCATTTATGGTAAGTCTATTTCACTGTGACTAGAGGTAGGTTATCATTGGGTCCTTGGGGCTTGTAGGCAACCAGCACAACTGTTGTGGTGAACCATAAGCTGCACTCATCAGAGCAATGCGCAGCAGGAGGACAAGAGCAAAGGAAGGCTTAATACTAGGTGAATTGATAATAACAGTTGAACTAGAAGGAATCACTGTCACTCCCAGAATTTGAATGGGTATGGGTTCGGATAAATTGACTAGTTTGTGAACCTCTTGTCCGGTTTGCGAACGGAACAAACATCGTGAGCTGGTGGGTTCACCAATGGGTCGGAACACATATTCTCTATGCACATATTCGACCTATATCGTAGAAGCCAAAGGCTTATAGAAGAACGGGTGTGAAGCTAAGGTCTTCTACGGAGTGACGGGTGGACAAATGGTTAGGGTCACTAGAGATGTATAACTGACAGGTGATGAGTGTTGTGTACAATCACCGAGAGAGTCTCGCTCATCTTTCGGGAGGGTTTTCCTGTGAAAACAAATGCATTTGATGCGGCTATATCTGCGCGCGATACAAATGAGCTAATAGAAATCTCATAAATACACAAGGGTCAGAGAGATTAACAATTACTATCATTTTCAAATTACCGCCTAGCATTATTAGAAGTATAGGTATCAAAAGTAATTGCACGCGCGTTCATCATACTACTCCGAGACAGACCCCGGCCGGCCCGAGAGCCAAGCTCCTCGCCAAGCCTATCGATCACCGAACCTACGTACTCGTCAACAAATCAATCCACCCACTCCCTCTCTTCCGTTTCCCCTCATCTCCACTGCTCCCCACTTCTCCATCCCAAACACTTTCCCATTCCTTTCCCCAGCCAAGCAAAAGATCCTCCGCTCCCCATTCTGCCATTCCCATCAGCCCCACCGGCATCCCAGTCTCTGTACAGTATCCCACAGGCAAACTGATAGCCGGACATCCCGTCCAGTTCGCTAAAAACACATACTGCATACTTTTAAGACTCTTATTTGCATCGCTCGTTCCCGCACCCCCCTTTTCGGCTACTCCCTTCTCGATTGCAATTCCCACATGTGGTATGGTCGGGGTCACGATGATGAGACCCGGGTGGTCTTGGAAGGTGGAAGAGAGATGGTTCATCATAAGCGCGCGGAGCTTCTGTGCCAGAATGAAATCCCGCGCTGGTGCACGGGATCCAACAGCAACTAGAACTTTGTTGGCTGGCGTCAAACCCCTAGTATTTCCAGCACAGAAAATGTTTCCGATCTCGGAGAGTATTGTAAGAGCATGCGCGCTCCTTGATTCTGAGAGGTACGGAAGGGAAATATCAATGATTTCGTAGCCCAACTGGCGGAACTGCGAAATGGCGGATTGAGTGTGTTTTAGCACCTCCGGGTCGCAATCGTCGAACCAGCTTCGGTAGATCCCTATTACTTTCTTATCTGTGGATGGGGTGGGAACTGGTGAGGGGAAGTTGCTCAAGGGGTCGGGAGTGGCCATGATGCGATAGGAAAGCTCAAGGTCAGCCATTGTTGCCGCGATTGGACCTGCAACGCCGACGGAGGGCGCTAGGCTAATAGTTGGCGCACTCGATACTCTTCCATGGGAAGGTTTAAGGCCGTAGACTCCGCAATAGGTAGCAGGTACTCGGATTGAACCACCTCCATCTGCTCCAACCGCAATAGGCACCAACCCCCCTCCTACGGCCGCTCCAGATCCTCCTGACGAGCCGCCTGGGTAAAAGCCCGGGTTGTAAGGATTTGGCGGCGTTCCCCAGTTCGGATTATTATTGGTTGTGTCCAGTCCAATTTCGTGCATGTTACTCTTTCCAAGGAACAACATTCCGGCGTCGAGAAGTTTCTGCACACACCATGATGTCTTTCCTTGCTCTGCAACGCCTATCTTGCGGAGATTCGCCTCGTGCGTTGAGAGGCCGAGTGTCTTCGCGGTTCCTGCGACGTCGAATTCATCTTTAACAACCAAAGGCACGCCGTCGAGGGGTAGAGGTACCCCCGCGGCATAGCGTTCGGTGGACTCTTTTGCGGCGGCAAGGAGAACCTCCCGTGGGGCTGTGGAGATGAAGATAAGGCATCTGTTGTCCTTTTCCAAGGCCTCAAGGAAACGTTCAGCTACCTGCGTCGGCGTTGTTGCGCCACTCTTGTACGCGGCGATGTAGTCCGCCGAGCAGTGGAATGTGGACGAAGTTGAGTGCGTGGTGAGAGCTTCGGCTGGACTCGGCGACTTGTGAATGGGGATAACAGTGGGGTCGTAACGCGCAACGTGGTCGTTCAGAGCGCCGGAGGACTCAAGTTTAAGGAGGGATTGGGTGAAGCCAGCGTTCTTCCAGAGGATCTGTTGGACGGGGCCAATATTTGCGACGCTATGGAGCGTTAGTGGGGCCACATCGAGGAGCGGGTAGAATTACACATTACTAAGGACTGCAAGAGCTGTGCCAGAGAAGCTGGGATTGCTGGGAGGAGGGTTTTCGTAGGGAATGTCGGGAGCTCGAACTGGAGGTGGGTAGTTTACGAAGTTGGCGTGTGACATGTCTTAGGTTTGTTTAGGATTGAGGCAGTGCTACAGGTTCGTATGCGGGCGTGAGGTGAAGTTGAAGTAGGGCTGATGTTGTCACATGGTTTGCGATTGACCCGAGGTTGCATTAGCGAGGCTTTGCAGCTAACCGTACACAGACGCATAGAATAGCCGCGACGGTTCCGTGCATGGTGTCTCACTCGTACATTAATCGCAGACCATCAAGCGCGCGCGATCACTAGTAGTAAGATGGTGATGATTGTGGTGTACAATTTCTGACGCCACACACTACATTTCACGCCCGTTCCTCTCACGCTCGATTTGAGTCTGCGCAAGAGACTTACAGAAATAAGAGTAAGTGCTGAAACCCTTCAGCGATGACTCGTCAGCCAAGCTTTGCTCACTGTATAGATTCCGCAATGTCTCGCCCAATCCAGTATTCTGGTTCTATGCACGAGCTTGCCGATATCCTCGATTTCGACAGACATTGTTCCGAGTGACGTCCACCTTATGATCCCGATCGACTGCGGCCCGGCAGCTTTTGCCGCCGATATGCTTCATTTCCGTGGCTAAATCGACGCTCATACTTTGTCCCAACTTCGGCCCGTCCAGTACCCAGCTAGAATCCCTGACGACGTTGATGGGACTCTGAAGCTGTGAACGTTTGTGGAGCTCTACCCATGGTCAGACAGCGCGAAGTTTCGCCAGAAAGTGCTTGTGGTTGAAGCCAAGAATTATTAGCGCTACCAAGCGGTCATATCGACCGCTAAAAGACCTAGATATTTATAAATCTACGAAATGTATATCCAAAGCATAAAACATAAAGTGCAAACTTCTCGCGATTTACAACTCTTTCTTCTGACAGAAACGGGTTTTGATTTCCTCATACGGGTCCCTAGCCCGTGCCATCTGTAATATTTACACACCAGCTAGATAAAGGTCTGTAAATCTATAGACCGGCCTGGTCGAAGGCCATATCTGACCGGGCTGGCTGATTGGGTACACTGGAGCTGCCCACCGAAATCATCAAGTCCGACCTGGTAATTACCGCTATCCGCTAATTGGGGTTCAGTAATAAAGCAAAAGCGCCTCCCGAGCCAAGTGATATGAAGGAATAGGTCTTTAGATTAGACAACATGATTGTCAAGCTGAGGGCTCACACTCAAGGCCCTGGAATACGTAGGGGGATCGTCTAGTTTTCGGATTTGTTCCTATCACCTTTGCAGCCACGGAAGCTCTCATTTCCGTATTAATATCCTTTGTTTATATTCCTTTGACAGATTGTTATGTTTAGATACCGTTATGATGATACCTCTACTTTTGAAAATGAAACGAACAATTATTCAACAAATTATTCAATTTTGTCCCAGGTCCACTGAGCGCGTTTCCCCGCGAGAACTTTTCTCGACTGAGCGAGTGGAGTCTGTTTGTCCGTATATCAAGCTACCTTGGTGAGGGTAAAGACAATGATGTGCACGGCCACTTATAATTAGCATGCCTGCTGAACGTTAAGTGACGCCCATGAATTCCGCCCCAACAAGGCAATTTACTAGAAAATGCACATTGTATTTTCCCTGTGATAAAGGTATTCCAAAAGGATATTAAAAAGAAGCCTATTTTTTATCTATAGTCAACCACAAAAACATCAAGTTTATCGTCACTCTTATATTCATTATCATTCTCCTCTCAGGTTATTAACTTTTCATCCCTCTCACAATCACCTCAAATCTCGAGCTTAACATTTCTGGTTCCACGCGAGAATTCAGGAAATAGGGATCTAAATCTAATTGGAATAAGCATAAGACTAGCCGTGATAGGAATTCACCCTATAGCCTATACAAAGAATTAGTCTCGGACTACTTACTAGCGCCAGTAGCGGTAGTCTCGGAGTGTGGTACACAGGGTTCGGAGACTACAGTAGCGGTTCGAGACTACTATCTAGAGTAGGGTCCATAATTGCATGTCTTGGGAACCAGTTTCGTACGCATTTCCACCCTTGGCATTGTGTATATGGACGAACTTTTGGGTCCTGCGGTGTACTAACGAAGGCCTTTAGCACCCATCGGTGAATGCGATCAAGCGCAGGGAAGTGACACTTGCGCGAAAATTACCAACACTAGAGGAGCTGATATGTCGGATATATCATTACCATATTGCCAGTTCACAGGTTTCTGTTTCCACTTGACCCTTGATCCCTCTCTCCGCGATCCACTCTTGCCAGAGCCGCCACAGACTCACCGTCACTGGTACGTGAAGCTCAGAAGCCCGAAGTAGGACCTCGCCAGAAGCGCTGTCACTCTGTTACAGTTGCTATAGACCTGCCATGGAACCGTTTCTATAAAATCTCCTCTTATTATCGCTGTTATGAAGATATAGGGGAAGGTTTCCTCTGGGAGAAACGTAGGTGAGGCGAGATTCGATATTTGGTGTCTGCGAGTAAAACGTAAGATGGAAGAGCGGTGAGTTGTACGGGTGGAGACTTTCTGTTGCTCTTGTTACCATTAGGTGAAGCACCCTTAGTCTCTCCGACAGGAAGCATACCAATTCTAGAGTTTATTTCATGGAAAACACCTAGGATATCTTCCGCGTAACAACGGACTGGGGTCTGAAAAGGTACCTACCTAACTTTACGTGACGGTGAGATTGCATTTAGTAATGGCTGCTAAGGAATTCATCCGAAATCGAACATCTAGGAAACCAGTTTTCATCTTCAGCGTCCGCTTTGAAATCACGAATATATATTTAGAGTCCGTATGCCTTTGCCCTCCAGTTTACGCCCTATAGACCGGTGAGGCCATCTAGCACTGTTCCTTTTCTTTTCGGGAAAACTGAGGTTGGGGCATGGCACAACACTAGGCTAGCCCCAAGGGGAACGGGTGGGGTAACTACCTACACGCCTAAACACCGGGTTCTCGTGGTTAAAGTCTGTCCAATCCAATGGGCGATTAGTTCTCATGTGACGAACCTAGCCTCTTAGCCAAAGTAGCTGCAACTACTTGTATATCTTGAATTGGAATGGACCATGATGTGAGAGAGGATGAACTGACCAAGAGATTATAGTATCACAGGGCACCCGAACTATCAGCTGTGCTTCCGGTGAAGGCGTTGGGTGTCGTTAGAATGGTTTCGAAAAGGCACACCAGCTCTGCATGATGTAAGCGGATTATGTAGTAACACGATGTTAAGGGAGGTAGTACTCAGCTATCATGGGCTAATGAGCAAGAAGAAGAAGAAAACTACCATTGAACGAGGATTTAGACCCGAATTTCGTTTACCCAGAACCCTTAGACGGAGATAGAGACTCGTAAGGCTTGTACCATAATCCGCCTCTAGCCTCGACGCTAAAGGGCCATAAAGTCTGCACCTAATATAGTGTATCTTTGAAGTGATCGCCCGAATGGTACACTATGCAGGGACGCCCATCCAAGTACACATTCATCGAGTGGGGATCGGGTTTCCTTGCCATAGATGTAATGCCATGGTTGACAGGAATTCAAGTTCCGAGCAGTCGGAGGTGGGGAGTGGGAGGTTGCGAGGCCTTAGACTTGTTTCAGAAAATATTTCAAGTGTCAAGAGAAGGGATGATCCTGTTTTCAGACCTAGTGTCATGCAATGGAGAGCAGAGACGTCTAGATGATAGAGGAGTGATCGATGTGATTAGATAGGTGACAAGAGTCACGTGTTAACAAGATAGAACTTTCTGAGCATGGCTCGAATAGAGAGATCATCCCTTTTTCCTCATACACTGTCATATAGCACCAAGGAGACATTTTTTGATCCTTTTCTGCCGATAATTTCTCGAAGTGACAATTTTGCCGAAAAAAGTAAGACTAACCACTGTAGGAATTCACTTGAACAGTGTACCTATTTGGTATATATCGCAATGGGCCGGAGAATAATAGCGCCCTTCCCGCGGGGCCGAGACTAGCGTTCGAGGTAAAGTACCATATACTACGACAGGAAAGGCCAGACGAACGGAATATGAGGTAGATGCGTGGCGGTTGTGGATGTGTGCATTATCTGTTCGTCAGTAGATCCCCATGCGATGACAGCTAACCCCATATTGGTGATGGTCCGGTTTGTTCATTGCTCCTTCTTATCGTTTGGGGGGACATGAACGAGTCTGGTAACAGAGTGTGGGAACAAACAAATTAATGGATAATTATACGCAAACTCCCGGGCCATAGATGCCTAAAGTATGGATGCACTTATGCAAGGCGCATGAATACCTAGGTACCGATCCATCACCCGCAGAATGCAAAGCATAATGCCTTGCCGTTTTGCTTCCCCGTTCCCCTTGTGTGACGAGTCGGGTTTATCTGATCGTGTCGAGATTGGCGATGAAACAAAGGTAGCGCAATGGAAAAGCTGTAGCAGGCGGATCAATGAAGACCCTATAAGTATAGACTATTGATCTCAGGCAATTCTAGTGGGCCTCTTTATTTTAAGGAATTAACTATAGAGATATATACTTAGTACATACAAAAACCCAAACCGTGCAGTGAGAGTCCATCAAGAGAGGCGATTATGGAACAATGGAAGAGGAAGAACGGGGGACTCCCGAGCTTTGGAATACTTCCGTATCCGGCGCCGCATGCTGACGAGTTGTTTCATGGAGCTACCTGTATTTATTTGACGTGAGGCAACAAGCTTTGTGTGAGCATGTTGGGTTCCTCGTGGGTTGAAACATCCTGCCGGCGACCGTGGCCCCGCAAAGGGAAGCGTTTTATATCATATTTTAAAGCATGTAATATAGGCATTGATGCGGCGAGAGCCTGGGAGGAGGCTATTGATAACCACCTGAGCAGTTAGTTGTATGTAGAGTGGACTACTTAATATGTGTAGATTTTCTACCCTTGTCACCAGCTACTCAAACTCCAACACCTCCGTCAAATCCAAACGATGCTTGGTGTCTGGTGACAACCACCTCGTTTTTATCAGAGATACCCTACACCCTTCTCTTGGTCTTGCGGATGCTGACATTCCGTATGTCATCTGTGAAGAGCACGCTCTTCGGTTCACAGTTGGGGTTCCCGAAGTACTATTCAACGTGTCTCGGGCCATCCACATCACTTCTCCGATCATACCCCCGTAGAATAATATATACACCACCTCCTGGAAGCTAACTCGGCTTTCCCTAGATGCGCTCGGGGCTCTCACGTCTTGATGAATGGCACACCAACGTCCTTATTCTCAGTTTCTTCGATTTTTATGACATGAGCATCCTACACTAACAGCCGCATCAAGACTGCAGAGTTCGATGCACTAGTCTCGAGCCTTGACTGTCGGCCAAGGGTGGCTCTGAAGTCTCAGCACCGTTCATGGTCTGAACTGCGGCAGTCACAGCTGTAATAGAAGATCATGGTCGTGGCAAGTGATTGGGGGATATTCTAGGTAGGTTTTTAGTAAGGATGTCAGTTTATCAGAGGTATGGTAGACTCGGGCTTGTCTGGTGGCTGTGGATCGCTAGTTGCTCAGTAGATATGCGCTCTTCGCAACGGCAAGCGCTTGCTGAAACATGCGGTTGTATGTTGGCTGAGTTGATCTGAGATGGGATCTATGAGGTTGGAGGCGGTGGAAAATACGCATTATGTTTCTGCGTTTGTTTTCAAGTTAGGCGCTTCAGTGACGCGGCTCAACAAGTCGCGCCATACCATCCTCCTCGGTACCTATGGAGTAGGCTAGGCACAAGTCCCGGAGTGCGAAAACAAGAGGTGTTTCGGTAAGTACAGTTATTGTTTCGTACATTGATATTCTTCTTCCAGACCTCAGGAATTCGGCGTGATGACGAATCATAGAGCGCTACTACTGGAGTGATTATTTATTGATAACCACAATGACAGACACTTCCAGTTCGTGTGAATGCTAATTGATGTGATAAGGCAGTAGGCTTACCTAGACTCAGGGTAGTTGTATTGTATCGTAGAAACGATTTTGGAGTACTATCTATCAATCTGGGGCATTCGGGACCCAAGACATAAAGTAAGCCGTTCAATGCGGTGAATCTCGGTGAAGTCGCCTTTGATCGGATGGGCCTAAGCGAGACGCAACAAGGCATAGGTGCATGCATGAATGATGGTGATGCTCTCGCTGGATTGACTGGATAGACGGCTGCGGATTCTGGAGCAATCTCAACTTTGGAATGAATGTATTTAAGCAACTTCACGGAACCACAACGGTCGCTGAGGAACTCCGAACCTAGATACGTGTGCTGCTAAACAAGAACGATTTCGTCAAACGCTGGTACTACGTTCCGAAGCTAGCGATTTCGAGTGTAACTCTTCGACATTTGCGTCATAGTTCCCTTGAAACCCGTCACACCATGCCCAGGATTGTCAACACTACAGGTCCCTTTAATTTTCGAGTAGGCAGTTAGCGGACCCTGCCGAAGCACTTACATAGTAATTAATTAGGCTTAGAGCGAGATCGAGGGCCAAATCTACCTAGGTAATTTGCTTTTGCCGTTTAGGAGGCGCTTTATTCTACCTCTGCTCTATGAGCGTTGAGGCTTTGGTGAGGAACCAGACAAACCGAGACGACGCTGGTATGGTTGCTCTGGAATCGAAGTAGAGACAGACAATTCGTCGACATTTGAGCGGCTGATTGTTGTGACTTGTGGGAGTGTGATGGTGGTAGTGTTGTTGTCCTACCAGTCAGTGGGTGCCAAACGCTGCCAGCAAATCCAATCCACAGTCGTTTTTTGCGCTGCTTGTCTGGATTTGCTGCGATTTTGATTACTGCTACAGCAACAAGCAATTAAGTACTTCGCTCTATACTTTCTATCGCTACTGGCCGTTGAATACACTGATTATCGAAGCGGTCTATCTTCAAGTCTTCAGTCTTCAGTCTTCTGGTTACTACTGTTCGCTTAGACTACCTATTTCTTTCCTCGCAACCGAGCCCTTCTTTCCTTCCTGCCTAACTCTCGCCGAACTCCACGCCAACTCTCCCGAGACGAGGGCGAAGCGGAGACGAAGAGAAGAAGCGGATAAGGAGAGTGAGAGCCACCACTTCTCCTCTCTCTCTATACGTGATCCATTCCTTCTTGTTTTGCGGTCGCCACACTGTCTGAGCTTGGGTTTCAACTTTACTGGTGCTGCTCACCATTCTGTCTATCTCTGTCTACGGCTGCAGAGCACCCCTTTTCTCCACGCTTTCACTGGTCCCCAACTCCAACTTCACGCAAGCAAGCAAGCAAGACAATAACAACAACACTTCCGACCCCACAACTCCACAACCATCTTGCGCCGGCGGCCAACCCCCCATTAACCCTCCCTTGACCGCCAATTCTCACTCTAGTCGCGTTCTTGGTCGTCATCGCCACTATCCATTGTCATTCCATTGTCGCGCTTGACAGCCGCAGCTTTGGATCTTCTGACTCTGTGTTCCTGCGACCCCGTCAGCACATACACACCGCACTCTACCACAATTTTCGTAGATTGCTGCTTGGAATAATCATTCAAAGTGTGTCGAAGTCGCGCCATTGCCCCTTTCTCCTCACATTCATCCCTATTCGAACGATATTACCTCTGTCCGGACGAGGCCGGCAGAGACAGCTCCAGCCGGGACTGTTCTTTCAAGCACGTCTTCACTCAACCCGACCAGAGAGCAGCAGCCGGACATGTCGACTTCCGCAGTCTCACCACCGGCCCCTGCGCTCACGTCACCATCTGGACCACCACGAGGAACTAGGCCCCCCCATCCGCGACCGACAACCTACAGTGGCGTGACACCGAGCGTTCCCCAGAGTTCAGGCTCAGCCTCCAGTTCTAACGGACCTCCGATTCCACCACCTCCACGCACGAGTAGCAAAACTCAAGTGCCTACAACTGCTTCGTCTTCAGAGAGCAGGGTCAATTCTCGTGGTGGTGATGGGCAGCAAGATCGGGAAAGGAGTGAAAGGGATAGGGAAAGGGAGCGTGCGGACCGGGAACGCCGAAAAGCAGAGGAGACCAGAACGCGTCAAGACCAACCTGTTGGACGATCCAATTCTTCCCGGGCTCCATCGTCAAGAGCAGGCGCTTCTAGCAGTAACACGCCCCAAACAGCGGATGGACGGTCGAATACGAGGCGGAGGCAGGATTCAGAATCTGGCGGAAACAGGAACAGGGCCGGGGGCAACGATGGTAGCAACATACAAGCAGCGAACAACGGGGGGGAGACCACAAGGAGAACCACTACTCGGAAGGAAACTCGTTTCGGGGAATACATTTTGGGTCAAACATTAGGAGAAGGCGAGTTCGGAAAGGTCAAATTAGGGTGGAGACGCGACGGTGGAGTTCAGGCGAGTAGAATCCCCTTGCCCCTTGCTTTGTTGCTATTTAGCTGTGCGTTCCAAATGTAGCTGGCTCTGATATTGTTTTAGGTCGCCATTAAGCTCATAAGAAGGGATTCAGTATCACCACACCCCAATCGTCTCTCCAAAATCTATCGCGAGATCGCCATTCTACGAACATTATCCCATCCGAATATTGTACGGTTGCACGAGATGGTTGAGACCGACAGACACATTGGAATTATTCTCGAATATGCATCCGGAGGAGAGCTCTTTGATTATATTCTCACACATCGTTATCTGAAAGACCCACCAGCATGTCGTCTATTTGCTCAGCTTGTATCTGGTGTGGGCTATTTGCACAAGAAGGGAATCGTGCATCGTGACTTGAAGCTGGAGAATCTGCTTTTGGATCGCAATAGAAATATCATCATCACCGACTTTGGTTTTGCTAATGTCTTCGACCCTACAGATGAATTGGGTGAACTGGAGGACCGACTGGAGGACCCGGTCGTAATCAAGGAACTGGAGAAAGGCGTCCCACATACCGACAGGAAGCCCGACGGAAGCAGTTTGTTGAGCATTATTGGTCCCGGGCAAACCAGGAGGAGGGGTGATTTGATGGCCACCAGTTGCGGGAGTCCTTGCTACGCGGCTCCTGAACTTGTGGTTAGCGATGGCTTGTATACCGGGCGAAAGGTCGATGTGTGGTCTTGCGGGGTTATATTGGTATGTGCTTTAAGATTCAGATATGACGACAGTTCTAACCATACCAATTTTAGTATGCCATGTTGGCCGGGTATCTTCCATTCGATGATGATCCAGCAAATCCCGAGGGAGACAACATCAACTTACTCTACAAGTACATTGTTTCGACGCCTCTCACATTCCCCGAGTATGTAACTCCGCACGCAAGGGATCTTCTGCGACGAATTTTGGTTCCAGACCCGCGCAAAAGAGCCGATCTTTTCGAGGTAGCGAGACACAGCTGGCTGAGCCCATTCGCCGACATTGTAAATAAGGTTACTAGCGCAACAACGGGTATCAAGGACGTGGAAACTGTCACCGCTACGGGTTTGTTTTCATACCTTTCTTCCGAACTCGAGATTGCTGACGCTATGCCCCGTCATAGAACCGAAACAAGAGGCACCCGTCCTCAATCGATCTCACTCCGTTCGGGAGCCTTCATCAACTAGTCATCATCATTCACCAGGAGCCCTCGGTCCTAGACATCATGCGCACGAACAAATCGTACCATCGACCCAGCCCAAATCTTCTAGTGATAATAAGCGGCGGACGGTTCAGGTTGAATATGTTGAGCCACAGTCTCAAACCAAGAGAGGGTCGGCTGTTGATCCTGACACTGCAGAAAGACGTATGGAGGAAGTTGATGAGGCTGCCCCTGCTCCCGTTGTTGCCACGCACAAGGATGGCAGTGTGACGAGGGCAGCTACTAGCGCCGGTACTAACCGTCCGTATACCAAGTTTATGGATAAACAGAAGGCCAGAGAAGCTCCCAAGGAGGACCCAAAGCTTCCAGTTCCGGAGAAAGGCAAGATAAGACCAGCCAGCTACCAGTATCAACAATCCGCCCCGACGTCAAGATCCGGAGCTGCCACTGATGGACCAGTTACTGGACCGCCGTCAAGAAGGCCTAGCAGAGATAGGAGCGGACCCCCTGTATCTGGCAAGCAAGCTGCGTCAGGTTCTGCAGATACTGGCACGAGGCCAAATACAGCAAATTCGTTGGGTTCAAATCGTCTGCCATCACGGGGTAGCTATTCACGACCGGCTGCACCGAGTGTAGCCGCCAATAATGCGCAAGGAAGGATCGCGATGCCTAAAGGTGCAAAACCATATCAAATCAGCAATCCAATACCTCAGACCGATAGTACCAACCCAGAGTTTGCTGCAAGTCGCCCAGCTACCCAGCCCGAACAGCAAGCTCCAAAAGGACACAAGCGGGCGAATACAGTCGGCGGTGGGGTTGGCGGTGACTCCGGGAGGTTCCTTGGTAAGATAATTGGCAACTCCGAGAGGCCTGATCCCAGCCCCCGTCCGGTAGTAGTAGGCAGCAACAACCCTAGACAATCACTTGACCAAGGTCGATCAAAATTCGATAAATCAAGCCCTGGAGCGACTAAGAGTCGGAGATTCAGCTTATTACCGACGAGCTTCTCTCTTAGAAGCATGTCAAGTGAAGGCAAGCATGAGCGGAAGCTCTCACGAAGTGGATCACGGCAATATGGCCAATCTCAACCACAGACTTCGCAAGTGCAGTCTCAACCGCAGCTCGGGGTTCCTAACAACGATGGTGCGAGCGTGTTAACAGGATCTGAGTCCTCTTTTGCCGGATCAGCTCCTGCTTCCGCTCCGGGTGGTAGTAACGATATGGGTCATCCGTCTAAAAAGGGTACACTGTCGAAGCACAAGAAGTTTGGAGATGCCTATGAAGGTGAACTGAGCTCCGGCGGTCATGGAAGCAGTGGGCCGGCAAGAAGAGTGATGGATTTCTTCAGAAGGAGAGGGGCTGCCCGAAGCAAGGGCGAAAAATCATGAGATGATAGCCTGCAACGCATTGCAATGGAGACGAGTGGTAGTACGGTCTTAGGCGTGTTGCAAGTCCAGTTTATCATCAGAGTGGACACCTAATAAGTATTGCGGCAGTTGTGGGTCAAAGTTCCCATAGAGTTTTTGCTGGGGCCTTTTTCCCCCGCAAAGACCGGATTGATTAATACCTATTCTATGCATTCTAGGTTGGAGCAGAAAGGGAAGGGGAGTGAGCGAGTGAACAGAATGGGTTGGTTTTGTTGGCATGGCTTGAGGAGTTGATTCTCTGTTTTTAGTTTATTACACCCTCTTCTTTTTCTCCTTCTGTCAAGCTTACATCCTTGGTTCGCTTTCCATTCACATGTAGTGCGTATTCCCTGTCTATTTTTTCTGGATTTCTTTTGTGACTTTTATATCACTGGGGAGGGGGGTTTTCATTAATTTCTCTCTTTTCTTTTCTTTCTTTATGCGGAGTCCAGTACCCTTGTGGTTTTTTTTTCTTCGACGGTCGAAATACGATGATGGAGCCCTTTCTTCTGTTATTCTGTTGGGTTTTTTATCTGTTGTTGATTCTACACTCATCATCTTGTCATCATGACAGCGTCTCGTTGAGTTCCGGGTGGGGTGAGAAAGCAGAGGCGGAGGCGATAAAGGTGGGGAGGAAGGTGCAGCAGGTGGCGGTGGTTTGAAGGGAGAAGGGTGCAGGTGTTCTTGTGTCAGTAGTAGCGACAAGCACCCGTTTTTGCTTATACAGTATACTATATAGTGGTGACATTGGTTCTTATAGCTGGCTGTTTCCTTCCTTCCTTTTCCGCGTGCTATTACTACTGCTTGATTCCCCCCTTATGTCATTCGGCATAGGTATCATTCAAGTTTCCATACGTAGTGGGACGGTTGTAATCTAGTTGGGATGTGAGATGGTGGTTTTTTGGTTGGGCGGACGTATTTGATGATACCTTTCTTGTGTTTGTCAGTGCGTTTAATGTATATTTATAACGGGAAAACGGGTGGAGGGTATCTGTGTATATGGAGAGAACAGAAGATGTGATTGGATTATATTGCTTCTACCTGAGTACCTGGTGAAATAAGGCGTGCTCGATCATACGCGGGTCTTTGTGCGTGAACCACGGGTTCCGCACGTTAGTAGATGCGGCATCGGGTGTATCTGTAGTCCACCAATGAACTCGGCTTTGTGGGGCCCACATTCAATTTTGGCAAATTCTCATCGTCCAGCAGTGACTACTATCTGCCGGCGGAGTCGAGTGCGGGGTACCAGTATCGAACACGGGTCCGATTAACAAACACGTGGGGGAACCCTTCGCTGGCCGATTGAGGCGGCCGGCTGAGGTGGCATACAGCTAGCCATCTTGATACGCCCAAATGCGGTATTATGGAAATATAAATACACCCTCATGAAGAGGGTGGCCATCTGACTTGATGAGTATTGTGCAGATGAGGGACAAGCCGCGGATGATATTTCAGTTGTAAAAAAGTCAAGTTATAATACCAAAAAATTATGATTCAACACCAAATGATTCAGTAGTGTAGGGGTATCATGGGCGCTTGCCATCAGGCATCCTGCGCCCGACCCGGGTTCAAATCCCGGCTGAATCATATTTTTTTCCCACAAGATTTTAATTTTATTTGTTATTGCTTATGTACCTGACGGTTGAGATCTAAAAATTCCAGTAGTCTTTTGGAATTGGTTCAGCTTTGGTATTTGAACGACAATGCTCGAGCGATGAACTGACGTCCCAAGAGGAGAAATGCTGCTGGTCGATTTGGTCCGACTCAATGATACCTTCCATAGCTCAGATTGAGTCAGATGGGTGGGTGTATGATCAATCTAAAAAGAATCCGAGCCTTGCGTAAATTCGATAAAGCCATAAAAGTGATGGATATCTATCCCATCCAGCCAACCCATCCACAAACTCCATAACTCCACCCGAGAAATAAAAGCCCCCTACACTCTCCCCGCTCTCGCAGCTCTCTCCCGCTCCTGCTCCTCACGACTGGCTCTTGCCACATACTCCAGAACAACCCTCTCCTCCTCTTCCAGTTTCAGCCACTTCTCTTCCTCCAGTCTCAAACTCTCCCTCACTGCACGTGCAAGCTCATCGTCATCTCCGTCGTTATGCGTAGTGGGAGGAGGAGGAGGAGGAGGAGGCGGAGATGCAATCTGTTGAGGCTGCTGCTTTCGACTCTCCTCGATAGCGCGGCGCAGGTCCAGGTCATCAAATTCATCAGCATCCTCTGCACCAACAGGGGCAGAATAATTCGGTGGTGCAGACCCCGGGGCAGTGGAAGCCGGTTTCGTTAGTTCGTCGATACGCCGCATCAGCTCCTGGTCGTATATGCTGTCTGCGTCAATTGCTAAGCCTGCGCGCGGCTCCGACGAAGCTGATGGCACTGGTTTTCTCCAGGGACTATCAAAACTCTTGGCCTTAGGAGAGTCTATCATACTCATCCTTATTGCTGCTGCTAACTCGGGGTCTTCTTGGGGCTCTTGCAAAGCAGATGCCGATTTGATGTCGAAATCCCCACCATATTCAGTCATGGAAGCACGGACAGCATGGTGCAGTGCTGCATCTTCATTGTAATCCCTGGGGAGAGGAGCCTCCTTTCTGTCGAGCGAGTCGGAGAATCCACTTTCGATTGTTCCAGGCTTGGAGAAGGCACTGGGGTGGGAGGATGAGGCTAGGGAGGCACGGATGGCACGATGCAGGTCTTCGTCGTCCATAGTTTCCCGATCATTATAGGAACGCATATCCACTAGCTTCTTTTTCTCATCTTCCGCGTTTGGCCACGACCGCATTCGTGTATTCCAGGTGCCAGGCCGCTTCTTTGAGGATGAAGCTTTGAGCCCATTCCAGCGCTCAACAATGTACTGCTGCAGCTCCTCACACTCCCGCAGCTCATGGAGGCCCTGGGCGGCTCTTGCTGTTTCTATGTACCCTGTCAGGTCCTTGGTGCCTAATTTCAAGATTTCGCGGTGGATCCCCTTCATTGCATAGCCGGGGATTCCCCACACGCCAGCACCAGACTTCAGCACGAGACCAGAGATTCCCTTTCCAATGCCTTTGATGGCTCCACCTGCGCCATCATCTTTAGCACCTTTAAGAGGCTGAGTAACGAGGCCCGTAATGCCATCGTAAAGACCAAGTGAGAACTCCTGCTACTCGTTAGTGATCACCGTGGAAACCAGGTCAGGTGCTATAGGTGTACTTTTCCAGCAGCCTTAAGACCGCTGTGGAATCCAGTGACTCGTGTTTCCGGCCGGACCTCATCTCCATAAAGCTTAGGGGCGTTACGGAAGCCCTGGGAGAGCCCTAGTGTGAAATCCATAGGAGCTGGACCCCGCGTCAGCATTATTATAATGATTATTAGGGGATACCTACATCGTAACCCAGCACCAACAATTTTTGTCACACTTTTACTTGCTCCAAAAGCTCCCACAATATCAAAACCAGCGCTTCCCTTCCCCTCTCTTCCCTTTCCGTCCTCGTCTTCCTTCTCCACTCCCTTGTCTGTATCTCCGGTGGCACTTCTACGGTCAAGACTGGATTTTGTACCTGTGGTTTCAATAGAATCAGTGCTCCTATTTTCCTGCAGAGGATTCCTATCGGTGGGTGTTTGTCCTTCGATACCCTTGCCCTTATCCCTCTTGACAGACTTGAATATCTCTTTCGGAAAATCGCCTACTCCCATCATGATACTCCCAATAGTTCCCATAAGCGCTCCGGCACCCCCAGATATCGGTTCGTACGGTCCTTGATTCACGGCCCATTCCTTGTGTCGCCAGAGTTTCAATCCCGCGAACCCACCTTCGATAAGCTTTGCCTCGACCAAAGCGCTAGCCGCTAAAGCCGAAAGTTTAATATCCGAGCCCCTGACACTCCAAACCGCAACCCTATCTCGCAGAATATCGCATCGCCCAAGTCCCATCTCCTCGACCGAAGTAAGGAAACTTCTCGCCCCATTTTCGCTACCTGTTTCAGTTCTGATGCTATCACCCATCACCTCCGCCTTTGCTTGTACCTCCCTGCTCAGCGCTTTCAGGATTGCTGCAGCCAGGTTCTCAGCTGTAAGTTGTGCATGTGGAATGGGATCTGGCCCAGCACCAGCCTTTGAAACCATCGCACCCCAGAATGCTTGATTCGTCGATATTAGCAGAGGAACTAACTCTAGAGTCGAGCAGCAATACCTTGGTCCTACGGCCGGTCAGTCAAAAATACTCATCCAACTTTGAATAATGAACGGAACTTGCCCCAAAAAATGGCACTATAACGGTTGGTTTTCCGCAGCTAATGCCGGCAGCTGTTGTTCCTGCGCCTCCATGATGGACCACTGCGGCACAACGTGGGAAAAGCCAGTCGTGTGGGCAATTACCAAGAAGCATAACGTTCTCTGGTATATCAAGATCATCAGCGCCGATGCCGCCCCAGCCTTTTGATACGAGGGCTCTGCATCCAACCATTCGTACTGCCTCGAAAATCTTATTAGTAAGAGCATTTGGGTCGGCAACAACGATTGAGCCGAAGCCAATGTAGACCGGCGGAGGACTGGCGCTGAGAAAACGCTCCAGTTCGGGTGGAGGAGTATATGACGAAGCTAGAGAGAGAAAGTAAAAGCCGGAGACATTAAGTTGTAATGGCCAGTCATGGGGTTTCGGGATTAGTGTCGGTGACCAGCAGTAGGTATGTGGTACCTTGAGACGAGAAATCATTCCGGGTGCCAACATGGTCGAAATGGCTTCCACCCCCAAAGTTTTTTCCCGAAACTTGTTAACCAGATCCCCAAGGCCTTGCCATGTCATCATTTCAACCAGCACATACGAAAGAAAGTTGGTCAGGCTAGATTCCACATCAGAAGACTGGATATTGGCCAAAGGGTGCGGAAACGCTGCAGTTGGTGACCAGGGCATGGTGAACATCAAGTGCAACTAAAGGAATTAGCTTAAATGCTTCCATATATCCAGGCCAAAGTACGCACTGGGACCCCCAGTCGTTCTGCACAATGTATATGGCCAAAGCTGGGCGGGTTCGCTATAATCGCGTCTGCTACAAACGGTCGTCCCACTGGTCCACGGGCCCCACGCTCTATCGCAGGTTGATAGCTCATTCCATCTCCAGGTTCAATACACGCCCTCCACCCACCGAGCAGCATCTCCCACATGTCTTTCCTTCTCTTCGTCACGTCCCCAGCCCTTAAGCTATCAGAACTAGGCATTAAGCCCGGGTTCTTGACCATGAAAGCCATCAGTTCACTCGGATCACCGCCCAACGAGAAAAACTCCAACCCATTCTCCTCCACAAATCCCTTAAACGTAGGATGCGTTGCAACCCTGACCCTATGCTTGTAGCGTTCCCTCAGAATCTTCCCCAACGCGATAAAAGGTTGAACATCGCCGCGCGAACCAATAATCTGTATTAGGATGTTTAGAGGTGGTACACCTATTGCAAACTCTGGGACTTCGTAGTGGGAGGGTGGAATGGCGGTATCTCTCTCGGTGGATATGGCTGTCCATTGCGCCCGTAACGCCGGCGTTAGTAGGCTTGAGAGCCGCCGTGTCTTTTGGTTGATGTTAATGTTGATTCGACCATCATCTTTCAGACTGTCAGGACAGCACGCTAGGGGAAATGGGTCGAGAAAAACCTGTGAGTTGAGCTGCGGCATTCATTCCCCCCTCAGATAAGTCCAGGGATCCATATGTGTCCGTGTATGCCGGAGGAGGCTGCGCTCCTGGCCCTTCTGCTTGTTGCTGGGTGACGGTTTGCTCTCCATCCGATGGCACTGGCACGATATACTGTACATCATTCTGGATAGAGCTGTAGCTGGGCGGTAGGTCGTCGTGCGGGGAATCAGCAGGCTGCGTCAGATGGGGGCTTGAAGACGACATCGCGAATACGGTCAAATATAAGTTCGCAAGACAGTAGACAGTAGACAGTAGACGATGTTCTCTATTTAATCAGAATGAGTATTCTGAGAATAGTAACGCAATGTAGTGAATAGAAAGTGGGGCGCAGCTGAATCCATAGATTATCCGGTGGTAACCACTAACCTGGTTATTTGTAGATAGCTGTGACGTCATTTATTTATAGCAGCTGAAACTCAACCCTATTTCAAAGTTCGAGGGGCGAACCATACAGCCTATTCCATTTCATGAGGTCTCCATTTCTTCCCACAAATGGTGTCCCATAATGCGACTTGCTGAGGGCGTAACGCCAGGACGATCGAAGAAGTTCAAAGATGAAGCTCGGCATGAACAAGGCGCAGCAGAGCACACCTATGAACTTCCTGAGTCCCATTCACCTTTTGTCCATCTGGAGCCCCGCCACAGCGGCTAACCGAGACTAGTAGAGCCCCATCGAGGACAGCGCCAATACTCGTCGGATTTCAAGTATTCGGTCGCCTATTTAACCCTAACCCACACCGTTCGCAAGATGTGCAGCAGCCCACGCAACAAACCTAGTAACATACCGTCAATTAAGTCCACCAATTCTACTCCAAATAAGTCGTACATAGGGCCAAATGAAAGCTAACCTATAGGAGATTATAGAAGATGAAAGAAAAATTGATCGCTAGGTAATTATTAGAAACCGTACAAAAGAAGTACCGGGAAGCCAGTAAATAGAAAGCAAAAATTCAAACTCCATTCTCATGGTCAAAATACAAAGGAAATTTTGAGTGCCAGTGTTATCTAAGGTGCACATTAAGTAGAATAAATTAAGCATGGAAGTTATTGCCTCCGTTGGCTGCCAAACACCGCTGCATGATTGTTGGTAGCTTGGAAATCTCGGTGTTGATTTCTTTAACCGTGATTTTATCCCATTCCTCGTGCAGTACAACTTTCATTTCTGAGATAGTAGTGACACGTTCTGAGGCTCTCCGTCTTTGAATTCGCCGCTTCATTACTGTCCAGATACGTTCAATTGGATTGAAGTCAGGAGAGTTGGATGGCCAGTCAGTTTTTGGAATTCCTTCTTTCTCCCGCTTCCGGCCGGTATAATTTGTACTATGACAGGATGCACCATCCTCCATCAAGATGAAGTCAGGGTTATGTTGTAGTTGACGATGACACTCTGGCCACATAAGTGGCTTGGCCACATGCTTGACATCCCCATGCATCAACACCCCGTCCATATTCTCCACGTTTCAACTTTCCACCTTAAACTTCTTTGATCGCCAGCTTTGTGTGATTATTTTCTTGGGAGCTCCATTTTTCTCTGCTGTACGTTGAATTCTTGCAGCTGCTAGTTCTTCGAGTCGTAGTTGCTGCCAAGCTGGTGTATTCCGCCATTCAGAGTTAGCATTTTCAGCTTCAGAATTCAAAACGTGCAATCTCTTTCTCTGCCTCTTTCTGTTCCTCTTCAGTCTCTGCATCCCACACATGAAATGGCCCTTCATAACTCAAAATATTACCACACCACCGTAACTCCGGATAGCCAATTCTGAAGCCATCCCGCACGGTTCAATTTAACAGTCCTTGCAAAAAAGCCGCCCAATTCGCGGATGGGGTGCAACAGACTCGTTCTTAACTCTCGTCTCCACTCTCGGATCCCTCGCTTCCACTCTCGGATCTCTCGCTTCCACTCTCTGATCCCTCGCTTCCACTCTCTGATCCCTCGCTTCTACTCTCCGATCTTTCGCCAAGCACAACGTCGGATTGGCCACCCTCCGTGCCGGAATGGAAGCGGTCGTCCATCAGCAAACCCATATCATCCAATGTACCTCGGATAAGATCCTTCAAGTTTCTCCAGATGCCCTCCTGTACCTCTTCAGGGACATCCCAAGGAGGAAGCGCCCAAGCGAATACCTTGCCCGTAGCTCCACGGTAACTAAGCGTGGATAGCTGTTGGAGCAAGAGATCGCACAAGTAGCAGCATCTCTTGGAGATTCCCATGACTGTGGAAGCACGCTGTTAAATGTTAAAGTCAGCAAGTCTCAATGTCGTTGTAGGAAGTTATTACTGCATACTTTAATGTCGGCAACAAGCACCTTAAAATCCAGTTGACATTTGGGTGGTAGACTTTGTATAAAATCGTCACTACATCTCTGAAGACAGGCGATGGTGCATTCACAATGATATTTGCCCACAAAGTCATTCTCCCAATGTTCCCAATTCTCGGCTGTTAACTTTGGCCAACCGGTGCTTTCAATTTTTGACAATGATTTCTTTTCCTGCGCTATGCGTTGAAGGCCAAGCTTAAGCTGCGATACATCGTCAAGGTCTGGGAACACTTGTCGAAAAAGGTCCTCAAGAGTGGATTGTTTCTTTGGTTTGATCGGACTGGGCACTTGGATAGTCGTAAAGCTGATATCTCTCGATGCTCCTTTCGCTAGATCTTGCACGGACTCTGTCCACTGAGCTACCAGCCCTATCCATTTCATGAGTGAATGGACAGGTCGTTTTTCGACCATAGTCCTTGACTGCAGTATATCTTGATCCTCGAGATCGTCTTGTACGTCCTAAAGAAGTCCCAATATCAGCTGTGACCATTCCTCTTCGGGGAGGGATAGTACCCTGATTAACGGCATAACAGCACTCTGTCTGGCATTTCCCTTTATCCAGCTAATGATTGCGAGGTGACACATGTGCCGTTGAAACGTGATACTTCTGAATACCAAGTCTGCAAGGATATCCATCAACCTGGCAATACGACAGAGCTTTTCCTGTACATCTGCATACACGGCATTACGCTCAGCCTTGCTCCGCTTCTTCTCTGTACGCCCCGGCAAACTTTCGAGCAAATATTGCAGCGAGTCGAATAACTTTCCGATGAGCCGGTGAAACCTCACGGTGGATTCTTTATCCAGTACGAAATGACTGTTTACATCCAATTCAAATTCCATGCCTGTCTCCTTTTTCACAGCGGACTGCAGCGCTTTCTCTGAACGGTACTGGAATGATGGACGGATGTTGCGCCACGCACTCTCGCGGAAGCTAATTATGAGTTGGTTCTCCATCTTCTTGTTTTCTTCAAAGAGTGAGTAGAAGCGGATGGTTGATTCCGCATGAACAGTGACCCGTATACGTTGAAGGATCTTCTGCTTGCATTGCAGATAGACGAATCTCTTCACCTCCATCAAAGCGTCGCGCTTGCCATCATCTGCTGATACGAAATCGCGGCACAGACCTTGCAGTGTAGAGACATGCTCAGCATCGGATAAAGGGCCACTGGGTTTAGTTAGCGTTGCTTAATCAGAATTCAGAGTTGTATAGACGCACTGCCGGATATACGCCTTCAACCAATCACCCTTTAACCGTGACTCGGGAAGTTTGCGCGGCAAGGGTATTTGATCCTGAGACTGTTTCTTGCCTTTGCCTGAATTCTTGGTCGCCAGCAAGTGTTCGAGCGCGGCTTCATGAGTTCCATCTGCACCTGCCAAATTGTAAAGCTGTACGCTGTCTGAACGGACCTCAGCGATTACTGCACAGACATCGAGCTTCGGCTTCGTCACTAGTAGAGTCGCGATGCGGTCAAGGCGCTCGACCGCTCGCTTCCATTCAGCAGTATACCGGTTCATGGGACCCTTGACATTGTGCTTCACTATCCAAAGGAAGGAAGATGCAGAGCGGATCAGCATGTCAAGATGCTCTCCCTGAGGCACTGATTGCGGCCTACGAAAACAATTAGTAAAAGTCAAGGTTGCACTGTTGGGGCTGATTACTGACATCTCAATCATGGTGATGGTACATCGCAATTCCACTTTTCCATCTCCCTCTGCTAGCCCAATTATATCCTGATCGTCGATGTACATGGCGTATGGAAATTCCAGCAGTTGTTCATTGACAGTGACCAACGACCTCTCACTGCGTGCATAAATTGCTAACTAAAAACGCTGTCAGCTCAAGCTTTCTCGAAGGAGTACCGTCACTTAGACTTACCATGGGGTCTTCAAATACCAATCTCGCGTGCTCTTGTTCGATGGTTCCAGTGTCGAAGAAACCATTCCTCTCGTCCGGCTTTTTACCCAGCGGAGTCGCACCAAGAACGACAGAATCCCCGTCGTTTAACTGGAACATCCTCGATATTGTGCCTGCTATATGGTTATTGGGGAGAAGAGAGATTTTTGCTACAATGGAAGCCATCGTCTTGCTCTTGGCGATGGCAGGACCCAGAAATCTCTCAGCTCGGTAGGCACGGCGGTGGTGGTGAGCGGATAGTTGACGATGTAATGGTGTATGAGTTTGTTGCTTGTAGGGTGTCGGGGAGTTATACAGCATGACATCACATACCGGAGGCGTTACCCGGCCTTTACAAGCCTGTCAGCCGGTTAACAGACTAGGCCTTTACCACAGTAAAGCTACCTAGTCTCGATTAGCCGCTCACCCAACGAGTGCTTCCACGAAGTGGGAAAAAAGCGTCTGACCGAGACTAAAAGCTACCGCCTTTGAATAAAAAAATGAACGAGTACTCTAGATAAGATATATCAGACGAGTAACGACCCCCCCACCCGAGCAACGCCTATTCGAGGCTAGGAATGCGAGCGGTCGAGCACATGTATGAGTTCTCACTCGGCAGTAGTCCACGTAGTAAACAAGTATTTTTTCCAGCCATCCATCCCGTTAATATCACCACCACAGAATCGCTCCACACATGATACAAAGCCGAAACAGACGGAGCAAGCAGAAGAACAACGACCCAGGCGCAAAGAAAGTAGTATCGACACCATAACTCCATGAAACATAAAAGCCTCTCATACTCAAAACGAAAATCCCCGCAACTCCCAAACCCAGCCAAATTTCATCATACTGTGTCGTTAGTGGATCAATGCAATTCCACGCGCCCAGCAACCCCCCCTTGCCGCTGCCCATCTTGCGTACCGACCGGCGATGCTTGTGGTGGCTCGGGAACAATATTGATTACTACATCGCCGCTCGTAGGTTCCGGAGCCGCCGCCGCAGCAGCAGCAGAGCTTCCCGGCAACTCAGACCTCTCCTGTCGCTCCGCTACAGGCGCCAACGGGGATCCATCCTTAAAAATCGTATTATACTCTGGCGGGGCAGCTTCATATTTTGGCAACTGCTCCAGCGTCTCTGGGTCAAGATTCCCATCTCGCTGTCTTCCCGTGGCAGCAACAGCCGGAGGTCTGTTTTTCCATTAGTCCGAGGGGAAAGGGTGGGGGAAAGGGAACGTACCTGGTGGGTAGGCGGTTTCCCGAAACTAGCACGACGCTGACTCGACGTGCGGGAGTGGCCATTTGGGTCTGGGCGCGACGGATGAGGATGCGGCGGGTGAAGAGGAGAAGGAGGACGATGATTAAGATTACGCCGATACTGCACGGATGGTTACTGAATCAGCGTGCCGCGCGAGGAGGGAGGAAGAGACAAACGTGTAGAATGTGTTCATGGATGGCTGGTGACTGTTGGTATTTCTGGTGTTCGAAAAGTATTGCTGGATGATAGATGATGTTGCGAAGAAGCGCGGCGATGAGGTTTAACGGGATGTGTGAAATGGGCTGACATTATCGGCACGTACTGGCCAGCAAGGCAGTGTAGCAAATCCAAGCAATGGGTAAGTGATACAGAAACCCCAGTACATCATGCACATGGTGACGCAACCCGCAGCCACTTCCAATAGCTTCCCTGCATGCACGAAACACAAATCATTAAGACAGGTTGTGTCCGCCGGCCCGAGAAGGGCTCTCTGGTCCATAAAGAGTGTTGCATCAAAATGTAGTCTACATCTTGGCCTTCAACATTCGATCGGTCAACCCACAGCCGACCAATCTACCGGAAGTCCCAAAGCGGAGAAATACCAATCAATCGATCAGTCGGGAGCGTGAGGTCGAGTCTTACACGGATCGGATCCTCCGCTTTCCGCGTCGGTCCTCCGGCGCCGCACTACCATCCTGTACCCGAGATGATGGTATGCACCGCGACAAAGATGTCTTTTATTTTGCAATCACAACCAACCATTTCTACTGAGTGGGCACAATTATCAATACTTTATTAACTTCTGCAATAATGTCTCGTGGGCCATAACCATCCCGTCCGTTTGCGGATCCAACCCGTCGCGCTTCCCCCTTATCCGTCTATCCCCTTATCCGTTTTCGCGATAATTGTACTAAGCTTGAAGTGGTATTTCCAGGGAATAATAACTACACAACTACCACCATAACAAGTTAGTCATTTTGTCGTGAATTCAGCAGACCCGGCCGTTTAGCATAAAGTAGAGCAGTCGCAGTCGGAGATATTTGACAAAGCTTTGAAGTCGTCGGAAAACCCTAACCTCTAGGAAACTCGTCTTCTTGAACGATTCTTGATTATTCAAAGCAAGAAGTCGCATCCACAAAGACAACCCCTCGGAATTGGTGCACCCTCAGAGCTCAAGATGTTATCCGGACAAACAGCCTCAATCGGCTACCCCGTGAAACAACCTCACCCCAGTGAATCTTCCTCATGCCATTGGTCACACGGAGTGGCCGTGTCTTTGATTTTGAGGGAAGTGGGATCAAGCGCGGAGCGGTGGCGTGCAGCAATAGATAATCGAAAATTCTGGCGGTTTCAGTCACAAACGAAGTGCAAACGCAGTCAGGATGGTTTGCGAGAGCGAGTAAATATGGATACAACAAGAATGAGGGAGGTCGACTGGATAGGTTGGCTGGTTTCAAACTGGATTCAGGGTTTGCTTAACCTCCACTCGAGCAGTTGAGGTCTTCACCATTTCCGAGGGCCTTGTGGTGCCGAAGCAGGATGTGTTTCGGGTCTCATCTGCATGCCCTGTGGCCGCGCCGGTACCGTCCGACGCTGCCATCTGATCTAGGCCACCGGCTGTTGGTTGGCCGTGAGCAGCTTTTCCGGCTTGCTCTTCTACAGACCGTGATACGCGCGGTCCGGCGGCCTTCTCGTCACGCATTCCAGTCCTCAAGCGCCTCTCGCCATGCCGCGGAAGTGTCGGTACTGCACGAGACTAGAGATCATCGGTTTAGTCGACTAGGGTCTAATATATCGGTACATCATTTTTGGTATTTTGGCTAAATTGTTAGCTTCTCCTCCATCAACTCGCCCCTCCTAATTCTTCTGCATCGATCAGCATAAATATAGAAAATTCAGCAACCGTGCCCCCGTGCATGATGGTTAATCAGTTATCATTCAGCCACTCGTTGTGCGGGGGCGAGGAGGGGAAAAAAGGCAATTGTGATGGTTAAACGGATTATTGTGTGCCGGAAGAGCGAGGGTTGCCAGAAGTATAAGTACTTATATCCATTCGGTGGTTCGATCCTAGGCCTGCATACACAAGTTGTTATTACACCTAAATCTTAAGGATCAGACTAGTAAGATAGGAAGCTTCAGGGTGGGCATAGTTTGATGCTGACACTCACTTACAGCTTTACATGCAGTACCTACCTAGATTTTGAACACGGTTATTGAGTCGACTCCCCATCATGGCAAAAATCGCAGAAACCCCTCCGAAGTGTCTTTCGAGACCCAATATTGGCGTCTTCACGGATCCTGATCACAATATTTATATCAATCCTGCCAGCCCGTCAATTGAGGAGTTGGCGAGTAGGACTACCCTCAAGGAAGGTGAGGTTGCTATCACGATCCGGAGCACTGGAATATGCGGGTGAGTATTACTGCGGATTAACCCTCTTCCGCGCGCTAACACACTTAGCTCCGATGTTCATTTTTGGCACGCTGGTTGTATTGGACCCATGGTTGTGAAGGGAAAACACATCCTCGGTCATGAATCTGCTGGAGAGGCATGTTTCATCCCGTTGTGCTTATTATGTTTGACTGACCCGGACGTTCCAAAGGTCATCGCCGTTCACTCTTCAGTCACCACGCTCAAGCCTGGTGACCGCGTTGCTGTCGAGCCGAATATCCCATGTCATACCTGCAAACCGTGCCTAACCGGCCGATACAACGGCTGCGAGAAAGTCCTCTTCCTTTCTACGCCTCCAGTCCCTGGGCTGCTGAGACGCTACGTCATCCATCCCGCCATTTGGTGCCACAAGCTCCCCGACACAATGACATACGAGGATGGAGCACTTCTGGAGCCATTATCGGTCGCTTTGGCCGCCGTGGACAGATCCCAGATAAAACTCGGGGACGCAGTGTTGATCTGCGGTGCAGGACCTATCGGATTGATCAGTTTGTTGTGTGCCAGAGCAGCAGGTGCAGAGCCAATCGTTATCACGGATATCGATCAGGGACGGTTAGACTTCGCGAAGTCTCTCATGGCCGACAAACCGGGTACTTTCAAGACGTACCTCGTTCCGCGCAGCAAATCCGACGAGGAGAATGCAGCGGCTATTGTGGAAGCGTTTGGGGGCATGGAGCCCGATGTTTGTCTGGAGTGCACCGGCGTTGAGTCTTCGATTAGCACGGCCATTTTTGCAGTCCGGTTTGGTGGAACTGTGTTTGTTGTTGGAGTTGGAAAGAATGAGTTGAAGTTCCCGTTTATGAGGTTGTCGACTAGGGAGGTGGATTTGAAGTTTCAGTACAGATACTGTAATACCTGGCCGAAGGCGATCCGGCTGGTAAGTAGTGGGGTGTTGACGGATGTGAGGAAACTCGTCACGCACAGGTTTTCGCTGGATAATGCGATCGAGGCATTCAAAACTAGCGCGGATTTGAAAAGCGGGGCTATCAAGGTGCAGATTGTCAATGAGGATTAGAGGAAGGGGTTTTCCGTGAGCTGTGTATCTTTTTGGGGGAGTCAATAAAATAGTTAGACGTGGTCATCTGCAATCGGAGTCTAAGCCCGCGGTGCAATGAACTCCTCTATAGAGACGTGTGTGGCGGGATCTTCTAACCGCAGAACCCAAACATTCTCGATATGATTTGGGACCGTTTCTGGGTGAAAACTTATGCACAGGCAACACAGCCTAGGTGGTTGTAAGTACTTTATTTCTGAATAACCCGTCGCGCGGAATGGCTAGACGAGACGGAACTGCATTATACCCACGGTTATGGTCGTGACCGACAGGCTCATACGGCATCACTCTGTTACGATGGTCATTGACAGTACTTGCTTCCAAGGACGCTCAGTTCCCTTTCTTTGGAAAATGCTTGACCAAGAGCTTAGAGATGTTTTCTCTTGCAACGGAACCGTAGCTCGCGTCAAGGCAGGGAGATATAAACTAGGAGATGAATATTGCACCTTCTCACCTCTGCCAGCTCAGACTGATTGGGGGGGTGGTATGGCCTCCAAACCACAGCCCGCGGGACATTCATGAAGCTTTGTATTTGGGACGGTCATTCGCTGGTACGCCCGGTGTATGAGAGTTTAGAGTAAGCTATATCTAGTAAAGAAACTGGTAGAGTAGAGTTCAAGTCTAGAAAAGTCCAGAATAGTTACAATATTAATAAAGACGTGGTGATCATATAGATGGCTTTTATTAACATGCAAAACCAGAACGGCCAAAGTTGGCTAGCACGATGTGACTCGGGGTTGGTAGCGGAGACACGGGCACTGGACTTACTGAGTGACCGAAGATGACTGAAACAACATTAAAGACTGCTTCACAAGCTGCAACTCTCAACAAGCAATCTTGAAACCATTGAATTCTCCGCGAGTAAGGTTATGCGTGCTGATATCGGCTAACCAATTGAACAGGGACATTGGACTAGATTCTCAATGTAGCGAAAATGTTCCACTGACATTTGGCCCAAGAAACTCACTAATACGATGGATCTGATGTGATGCACTTCACGTATCAAAATATTTTCCATCCACCATCACCAGCCATTGGGACCCCGCCGTTGCCGTTTTTTCCGTTTCACAACTCCCCTGATCGCCACATCTAATCCTAAAAAGCCTACCACTTCGATTCCAGAAACACGTTTGATCCCACATCTCGATTGCGCACTCTACACCCCTGCAACACAATCCACCGTTTCGACGCCGCGCGGCCCGGGGCGGAAGGGTTCTGTAAGATATCTTGAGTGCTCGAAGGTCGGGCCTTGCAGACGATGGAAAATACCCGGGGAATGAGAGCACTCAGTAGGACAAGAGAAGTACTATATCGCCAAGCGAAGACTCGGCAGTTCAAAGCAACCCCAGAGGGCACGCGACATTCCTCCTCGACAGTTTGGCATAAGTAAGTCACGATGTGGCTGGCTTGCTTGGGTGCGGAATACCTGGTCTACTCCTCGACAGATGCGACACATGCATTCACTGACTCCAGACCCTGTCCAATACCTATCGCTCCAATACTAACATGCTCCAGGGACCTGGTTCCGTTCCGCCCTGTCAGTGGCAACCCAATTTTTGGTGAGAACGGGTTGTGCGACCCACGTGTGCTACGTCGCAGGTATGATTGGCGCGCGGCACCTCTCACTCGACATTATCCCCATCTTCCGCATACCCTAAAGAAGAAACATCCTGTGAGTTACGCCCGCACAGGGCTGCAGTTGATGTGACGGAGGGTCCTGGCAGGTGTCGGGTGCGTAATATAGGGTGTTAAGCAGTGTCGTGTGCTCTGTTGCAGAATTGGGGAAGGCGGGATGAGGTTTATTTGGACGACACCCGAGACAAATCACAGACGCACTCGTAAGTTTCCTGATACCATTGATTTCCGATTCAAGCCCGGGCACAAGAGCAGCAAGCTCCAAACGATTGACGGTGAACTTCATTAAAAGATGAATGCTTTTGATTTCATAGACAACAGACTGCAATCGCATTTTTTATCCTAAAAACCATTCGCAACAAACAGCTGTGATCTAATCCAATCCATCTCAATCCCAGATCCTAGATCTACAAAGTATTTTAAGTATATATAAGAAAACCAATACGATAGAACAAACCATGCGATCTATCATCTCCTCAATAAAAACCGCAGCTATATCAAAAGCCAGAAAGAACGAATTAAAAAAATGTACAGGTTTTTAATATCACCCCCGCCTGCCAGGCTTGCTTAAACAGGAGCGCCAGACCATTGAGGGGCGTTGATAATTATACCCATCAAGCAGCCGGAGATAACACCGGCGATGGGAAGAGTCAGGACCCAGCCAGCGTAACACCAGATGACCATGCGCCAGTTGAGGGCCTTGAAGTCACCGTTGCAGAGAGCGACACCCATGGTAGCACCGACGATACACTGGGTTGTGGAGACGGGAATAGCGAGACGGGTGGCCATGACGACAGTAATAGCGGAGCCAAGCTCCATGGAGAAACCACGGGTAGGAGAATGGAGGGTCAAGCGGTTACCCAAGTTGCGCATGATGTTGTAACCATAAGTCCAGAGACCAATGACAATACCGGCAGCACCGTAGGCAAGGACCCAGATAGGAACAGGAGACTTCTTTGCGATGGTACCCGAATTCCAGACCAAAAAGATGGTGGAAAGAGGACCGATGGCGTTAGATACGTCATTGGCACCGTGAGCGAAGGAAGAGGTGGCAGCGGTGAGAACCTGAAGGAAGGAGTACAAATGCTCAGCCTTGTTATCAAAGTGAGCAGCGCGGGCGTGCATGTCGACGATGTCGCCAACAAGATTGGAACTCTGTTTTTGTTCCTCGACAATGTCCCTGTCAACACCGTGCATGAAACCAGCCCAGAGAGCCTTGGGAAGGTTCTTAGGAAGGTACCATGGGCCAGCGTCCTCCTTCTCAACTTCGTCGAGAGTCTTTCCGGACTCCTTAGCCTGTCTCTTGATGGCCTCAACATCGTCGGTGCCCTCACCAGAAAGCTGGGCCTCCTTGGTAGCCTTGAAATGCTCCATGTTGGCTATGGTACCTTGGTCAAGGTGAGCGGCCTCGAGATCCTCGCGGGTAGCATGGCCACGGTAGTAGTCCTGGACGATCTGGATGTTGAGACCCTCTGGGGGGTCGGGGACGGGGCCACGCTTGAGGAGGAGAGGACCCTGGAAGAAGTGGTACCATTTGAGGGTCCAGTCGTCGTGGTGCAACTTGCGGTACAACCAAGGGAGGAAGAAGGTGATAACAATGAGCATAACAGCGCCAGCGACTCCGAAGATAGTACCGCAAATCTGAGCCGCGTTCCAGTTATCAAGATCCAAAGAAGCAGCACCCTTCCAGACGATCAACATGGTCAAGATACCGGAGGTAATACCGAAGTAGATGGGGACCATGACAAAACCCCACTTGAGAGGGTTGCTGCGCTTGAGCACACCATACTTGGTGACCAAGAAGACGATGGAGGCAAAGCATCCAGCAATACCAGGGGCAATGACCCAGGAAGCGACAATCTGGGCAACACCTTTCTTTTCCCAGCTCCAAGACACACCCTGGGTTCCAGCGGTTGCAATTCCAAAACCAATGATACCACCAGTGATACAGTGGGTCGTTGAGACGGGAAGACCAATTGAAGTTGCAACAGTGAGCCAGGTCGATGATCCGACAAGAGCGCAAAGCATACCCTATGATTTCCACCAGTCAGAATATGCTCTTGCAGCACTAGCGTGGTGGAAGATGTACCAATGCAAGAACCGCAGGCTGATCCACAAAGAGATCAACGCTAACAATCTTAGACCGAATGGTATCCGAGACACGAGCACCGACAGTGAGAGCACCAGTAAACTCCATGACCGTGGCAATCATCATTGCTTGACGCAAAGTAAGAGAACGAGAAGACACCGAAGTAGCGAAGGAGTTGGCGACATCGTTTGCTCCGATATTCCAGGCGTCCTAGGAGTACGGATGTTAATAACGGGGTGAATCGATATTCAGAGACAATTGTGTACCAAGAACGCAAATATCATGCCCAAGGCAAAGATATAGTCATATTGAGGTAAAGCCTGCATCCTGACGGTTGGAAGGAGTCGTAGGAGCGTGGAGCTCTACAGAAATTCGACTCGGAAAACGAAGGTAGTTGGCAGCTGCGGTAGCTATCAAACTGTCGACGGGAGAGAACTACCCGCGAATTCGAGTGCCAAAGAAGGCTTGTTTGTTTGGTGAGAGCGATAGACAACAAGAATCGTCGACTCTGGGGGCGCAGAAGCATTATTTATGAGGGATTGCGTTTCTGCCATGCTGCCACGCACTAGAATATAGAGTTGATCGTTCACAGTTCACGTTTTCCCCCTTCGCCTTGCTGATTTTCCGGGTGGCCAGTGCCAGTAGGTGTTACCACGTTGTGGGCAATAAGCGCGCCAAGAGGGTCTTTGACGCCAAGGACGCGCCAAGTGAGCGTAAACACCCGCCAAGAGAGTCCAAGGAACGGCGAGGACGTTCTAGGGCCCGCGATGGACGGATACTGCATGGTGGGGCAAGCAGGCGTGGCGTTAGGACCGAGTCCGGCGGCTTGCTACAGACAGACGAACACAGTAAAAGAGCACGCACTAGGTTTCTAATCTAGATCTAGTCCTCTAGCCGCAAGGGACAACTCCTGCCTCCTACTTTATTATTTGTTCCGGCAGCACACCTTCCACAGATTCTAGCCAATCTGGTACGGGACGCGCACTTGCATTGTCAGATATCGCATTGAAAAAACTTGGAGAAACGGGTTTTGTTTTACCTGCCGTTAGACGAAACCTCAAAACCTAACCCACTTGGGCTTTCGGCGGGTAGCTCCGACTAGAACTTTTCTCGCGAAACCTTCAGTGCAGACAGCCGTTTCGCCACATCCTAAGTAGCAGTACTTAGAAGTTTGTAATCGGTACCTTGCCCACGGGTTGGACTTCATTGGCTTAGAACTCCAGAATCGAAATTCACGATTTTGTTGGTTAGTCGTCGGTCCATGGTTGACTGTTGGACTAGGTAATTCTGAGCACTAGAGCTGCGAAAAAAAAATAGAGGCATCGAAATGGCAGCGAATTGTTAGCGGACAGGAAGTTGCACTAGTGTCCCCGTGGAGAAAGAATGTGTTCTGATTGGGTTGTTCCAACGTCCCTCTTCGCGGCGGCTTCTCGCTTTGCAGCTGCTGCCCAGCTCCAATGGGATCCTCTACCCCCGTTTGGCAGCAAAACTCTGGAAACTTGCAAGGCTCTTTGAAAAAGGTACCCTAGACGCCAAAGTGAGTAAGGCTCGGGTTGAATCGATTTGGTTGCAGATCCCATATTCTTGGAAATATGCACCTCGGAAAAACTCGTATGCACACTAATTGCCAGCCACGGTTCTAGAGAGGCTTTTCGAGCATGATGACGGTTGTAACTGACATGCCCACCGCTTGTTGCAGTCGGCCACTTCGACGAAATAGACAATCAAAACGGCACTGCCCTCTTGGCGGATCTGAGATCAACGTGCAACTATGGATCGCCATTACGACCCGCTGATAGTCCGTCGGAATCAAATATTCAGTCGGCTACTCTTCCGTCTAATCCCCAGACGATGCTCGAGGACTCACGACGTTCGTTACAGACATATGCACCAGCTATTCTAGCGGAATGTAGTATAAAAGTCTTGCGGGAGCCACGAGGAGCACGTTGCAGACCAATGCTGGAGCCAATCCGCAAAAACCGAAGCGTCTTCAAATCGATCTCCCCGTGAATGCACGTGCGAGATATGCCCGGGATGTTTCGGGGAGAAGCGGGCCGAATGCCGTGCTCTCTCTAGTCCGATTTGTGAATGAGAGTTTGGAACCATGGCACGTCATACGCGAATGGGAGACGCTATGGCCTCAGCGTGCTCATTGCCAGCAGCACGATTGGTTCCCCCAACATCGTCTATCCTTCATGTGATATCACCCGCCTGCGATCTGTATCCGAAGTAACTTCCCTCATGTCGACGTTGAAGTGGAGGTAGATGTCCAATCTTACGAGCGAAATTATGCCTTTCGTCCTCGGGAAGATCGAACGTAAGGCATCAACAAGAGTTTTTTTACTATTGCCTTCGCCACAGGCGCCTGGAGCTGAGAAATACCACATCCACTACACGCGTGAGTTTCGGGTTTGGCTATCAAGGCTCGCAGTGACCAGCTCGCATCGGCATCCATGTTTTGTAATACCTTCTTCTGCCTCGGAAAATATCGAGATCCTTCACATCCGCCCGCATCCTGCATATCTACGGCTGCAGCGCCATTCATGGTCCAATTTGGAGCGGTATCGTGTGAGTGCATGTTCGGAACTGTCACCCCTCTTCCCAACGAAGCGAAGACAAATGCGAACGGAAATGAAGCCACTGAACTACTTACACAACATACACGTTCTCACCACCATAAAATTGGTATCGGAAGAACCATAGCCGCAGTTATGGAAGGTGCCCCATTGTAGGAAATCAAAGGCTCAATGCATGATATACCGACCCGAGACACGGACAGGCCGATTGTACTCTGCTCTTCTCTGCAATACGTTCCACGGATCTACAGTGAGTATGCATTCACGGAACCCCTGTGTTTCGTCGAGATTCCGTTCTCTGGTTCAAACGAAGCGAGAATGGGATTTGGCATGTCTGACATCTAGCCCAATGCAATGTACGTCCAACCAATCCCGTGGGCACGGGTAGAACGAAATAATTGTCTTAAAACTCTGCAGGAACCCCACTGCATCCGTATGCCGCAAAAAGAAAGGTTACCTATTACGAAAGATATAACCTTCAGCACAGGGGAGATAATACGAAAAACTGCCGCATGCTCGCACATATAGCTTGGGTCTTGCCGTGTCTTGAAGTTTCTCTTTCTTTTCATTGTAAAAGTCTGTTTACTTGAGTGATGGGTCATGGATTATGTTGTAGGGGATCCGCATTTACCCATTCCCATGATTCACAGCCATCGAAACCTCCCCGTTTGCAAAGCTCTGGTGAATAGTGTGCTAACTGGTGGGTTTGAATAACGTAGACATTCTGAATGGGCCAGTCAACGCAGTCAGCCAGGACTCCTCCTCTACAGTACTTTTTCTTTCCCGACCCACGCGAGCTCAGTTACGAAGTCTTGGAAGTCTTGGAACTCCATCACGCGCATCTAACTCGCTTCCCTGACCGGCATTCTCTTCCTCTTCACTCGATCATTCGCGCCGTGTGGGGTTGTCTCCAAAGGGTGGTGGAAAGAGGCCTTCGGAGCAAGGGCGGCACATCCATCCAAGACTTTCTACCTCGGCAAAGCCCCCCAAAGTGCGATACACTGTTCCACATACCCGCCCGCACAATTACGGTTTTGCAATGTCTCTGGAGGTTATTGGAAAGCATTGGTACCAGCTACAGCTACCATTCTCCATGCTTTCCATTACAAAACACTACAATATGTCGGGTTGCTACTATGGTTCGGAGAGATGGGAATTAAACCTGGACCCAGGGTGTTATCGTCCGCACTTAGCCTTTTAGATTTCGTACGAAGAGGCAGAGGCAAAGAATTCTGGACACTCAGTTCATCGGCAATTGCGTGTAGCCGGGTGGACTAACAAAGCCGCCGAGGTGTATAAAGCAGTCGGTGCTGTTGCAAACAGCCACGCATCCCAGGCTAGGGTGGTGAAGGCACAAGGCAGCAACATTCGTTGATGGGTCCAATCGGTGCCACAAATCACCCAAAAATATGCTTGGTTGCCGTGTCCGTGCCCTTATTGATTGGGAAGGCCGTCACTCCTAGTTTTGGTCTGATGCACAGTGTATCACTCGAAATTATTATCCGAGTGACAGAATAAGTAGCGCCGTCCGTGTAAAAGGTCCCGTTGGTGCTGAACATTCATTCTGCCGCTGAAGAGTTGGTAGAATGCTGTGGATGAAGGTTTTCGGGGTGGGTGATTGAGGGTAGTTGGGATTTACTTGCATCACTAGTCGATGATTATCTCGGGAGGTTTCCTCTCTAGTGTATATGGAGGATATAATCATACGTGTTATAAATCTACGGAAGATACCTATAGAACAGGATTTAATTAGGATTGCGCAGTTGTTTCCAAAAGGCGCAATGTCTTGAGTTCACATATCTGCCTTTATTACCCCAACCGCAACTTCGCAAAAGATGCTCCCTGTCTGTCCCTTTGAACCCCTTCCAGCAACTATTGGAGGATCGTGGATAGAGATTTTATCCCTTCAAACGTATACGTTAGCAAGTTCAGTCTACTGGAGGTACCCAGCCGCTTAGCGTAGCATAGATAAATTTTGGTTAGCACGTGCTTGGGACTGGGAGGGATCTTCTTGCCCGAAGGGGCACAGTAAGCAGAGATTGCGATGGGGAATACGTTGACACATCCTACCCAGCGTCCAATAATCCCTTAAACTAGAGCGAGAGTATCGGGTAGCTCTTGAATAAACTAATGCGCCCGCGTCGAGTACCTACTATTACTGACGACGGGTAAGATTGGTGGGTTTAAGAGACCGGTATCTGTACCTTAACAGATTTCAATCCCAGATGAAACTTAATTGAAGGACTAAGAGTATTTTCTAGGACGACGGATAGAATGAAAGAATCAAAAACTTGTGAGCCCATGTTTGCGCACCGGTCATGTGTCATCACTCACAGGTCTCGTCTCGTGGAGCACGAGGTGTTGAAAAAGGGAGTGCATAATATCACAGTGGTGAATGTACACGTCTTACGCTCTACAAACTCTGGGAAAGCCAATTCATGAGACGAATGACGAATACCAAATTTCCACCACCTAAATCTTAAGCCCATCATTGGATATGGCTGTCTTTACGTAGAGAAAGGTCAAGGTGAAAGAAAGGGTTTTAGAGTTGAGATATCAGAGTGTAAAGTGACTTCTTTGAAAGATCATTCAACCACAATCCGTACAAATAACTTTCTACCGTCTAAGACCAGGAGAAAGACTGACACCTTCGTAAATAACCGCACTCACTAGCCCATGCAGCTCCACACGCGGAGTCTATTGATATCTAAGTTCTACACGTTGCATGGATTTCGTCCGGGAAGGACATACGCGCCAAACAGCTTTCCTCTCATGATACTGGTCGTCTGATATTGGTAAATTGGCTGAGAATTAAGTTAGATAAAAACCTCCATATGAAACAGAACGAAGCAACTTACATGCCTCCGCATCAGCTGCGGCGTGCCTCGAACCAGTCTCCACTCTTTGAAAAATTCCGTGACACCACGGACGAGATATCCTAGGCCTGATTCTGGTTTGGCCGGGACGTCCCAAGATCCCATGAGTGATATATGATGACTTCGGCCGAGTGTGTTAGTTAACACCACCTCTGGCATACTTCCTTCCAGCCATACTGGGCTAAAGGACTTATATTGTTCTCAAGCCTAAAAGGGGTTGCGGGAAGGATTCCCTCTCATAATGAAGCATAGGAGCTCATAATGCAAATTTCAGGAACTTTGCAACTTTTTTTTTCTTCATAATGAATCATGATACGCCCACCTGGCTGCTGCCTTGATTGATTTGCCTCTGCATTACTGCTCCCCTAATCATCCATAATGGAAACCCCTTCCATCTATTTGCCCAGCAGGATGCTCACAAATAGTCCATGAGGATGTGAAATCCAAAATGTTCCACTTACAGATGTGTTAATTTATTATGATGATTGATTATGAAGCAGTACTAGGTACTACCAGCTTTAAAAATTTCGAGCAAAATTCTGCTTAAACTTCAAAATTTGTTTCCAAATTTGTATTATGGGTTCTTAGGTGGCATTATGGGAGAGAATTCTCCCTGCCACCCCTTTTAGGCTTGAGAAAAGTATAAGTCCTTTAGCCCAGTATGGCTGGAGGGAAGTATGCCAGAGGTGGTGTTAGAGGTTATCGTAGACCAGTCTCTTCGTGCCGGGTAGTTTAGCCATACTGTTGTTAATGATCTCCCAAGTCACCATGACTCTGCAAGGCCATTGAAATTATTTCGGACGCTCCCGACTAGCCTAGGTCGACTGTCTCCGACTAGCTCTCGAGCACCGTCTCCAGCCAGCTCTCTGCGAGCACAAGTTAAGTTTTCTCTCCTTACACCACCACGATTGCGAGTTAACTTCTAAACGGAGTCTCAGCTTCTGGCTAGCTTAGATCGACCGTGTGTACATATATAGATAGACATGGTTAATAAATGCCATATTATCGTCTACAAACGTTTCGTGATTATGAAATTGGAACTGCAAGATCGAGTACTCGTATAAACGAGACGAATTATTCTCGGCAGCATAAATAAATAAGAGCGAGACGAATAAGTCTGAGCGAGATATATGACTGAGCGCAGGATGAGCGGAAAATCCTCACTCGAGCGCACGGCTGGTTCCGTTCGAGTACGGACTCATTTTCCCGATGCTAAAACATTAATGTTGTCCAATATCCGCTCCACTACGAGCACAGTAATGGTTGTGGACACGCGTTTGTTAATATGTCTGCTGAGAGGTATAAAGAGTATGGACATGGGATGGAGATTGTCCGAAGGCGAGATGTATGATGAAGGTATATTGGTAGTACCAGCTTCCAGACTAAACTGTCGACTGTTGATAATTCAGTGCGAATGATAAAGTGGGAGGGAGACGGGTATTTCGAGCGACCCATGAACGGATGAAGATTGAAAAATGGTACTAATAGAGGTTTTGCACGATGTGCATGTTTTACCCTCTACCTGTTTTATATCCTCTCTTCTATATCCTCATCCTTAACCATGACCACAAGTTACACAACATCATCTTTGCTCCCTTTCTAGGCAGTCCTGGTACTGATGATCTTAGTGTAGATCTCCAAGAATTGAACAAACGACTCGGTGTCCTCGGGCTGTGGGACGGAGGAATTTTCGAACATCTTTACCTTCTCGACGAACAAGGACCTCTCTACTATGTCTTTCAGATTATAAATCTCTTCGTTGTCGAGTTCGTCGGTGCTACTACACGGTTTGTACTCTTCTCTGGCGGTGTAAAGTAGTCAAAATACTATTTCACGACGTTGTACATGGGATTAGTGGATTTAGGTAAAATCATGTGCACTAACACTGAATCCTGCTAGTTGGTACATGATGTTGTCAAATAATGTTGTGGTGCTAAGCTGATGTGGTGTATAACTACTGAAATTGGGTGTTGGTGTGCATGAAGTTACCTAATTCTATTAGTTTTATACACGACATCGTTGAAATGGTATTTTGACCACTTTACTGCACTATACTCTTCGATGTCGGACCACCCAGTTTGGAGGTCGATGGCGATCTCTGCTATGATGTGGGGGGTATATGGATGACTTGACGTCAGTGTTCCTAGGCGGCCAGGCTGAGTCTTGAATGGTCAATATGTATATAGGCCCGGTGTAACAAATGCTCAACCACCAGACATAGTTATAGGCACCGCCAGATACCGGTGAGGACTGGATAAATTAAAAGATACCGCTAGGCACCGGTAGGACCGGGATGATTTGCCAGGCGCTGGCGGTGCTTATAGACACCTGGCATCCATTTGGTGAAATTTAACTTGTATCTTAGTTTGTTAATTTGGAACAATCTGGCGGACATCGTGATCTGTAGCTAGTAATGGCACCATAGCTGCCGAGCGATTTCCCTCTCCAGCGAGTACTCATTGTCGAGAGGTACCTGAAGTACCTGCAGGCTTTCTCGCAGGAGCCGCTCTTAGCACAGTCCGGTCCAGGGGAAGTCAAAGCTTGACCGGACTGACTGCTTAGGAGCACTGCTTGACGTTGATGAAATGATACTTTCTGCGGAGGTTCTTGCAGGTCCAGACCTTGGCCTTAAAGTTGTCGAGGTCTTCAACCTCCAGCCTCTCAATCTTATTCCTGATCTCCCCTCCAATTGACAGCAGAAAACCCTAACGCCCTTCTACGCTCGCCTCCCTCCCGCTTACTCCTCAGCCATCGCGCGAAGCTGACTAATATTGTGGATATGAGCCGGATGGGGATCCAGCACCACTCACGGCAACATCGCGGCTGGAGTTGTCTTAACGATGAGCTTCGCAGTCTCCTCGACGACTCCTTGTTGGTAACTCCTCGGACCTCCATCATATACCGGACGAGCTCTTCCTTGGACTTCCCACAAGCGAATAGCTGGGACCCCGAAGTCTTTGGGTGAGGATCCAGACGCGGAGCATCCATGTGGGCCTACGACCTGTGTTAGCTGGAGAAGATATAGTACATGCGTTGCGCAACACACTCTGAGGGGTTTAGTCGGGGATTCAGTCTGTTCGCCGCTCGCCTGGGCAGCAATAGCGCTTGATGGATTGATGTCAATCGCACCGGGGAGGCTCGGAGTGGCGGTGGAGATAGGGTAGGAAGTGGTGGAGGACGACATTGCATGGGTTCAGGTGGGTTGTTGTCTCGTTTATACGGGGACTCGATCTCATGGCTCTAATTTCATATTATAAAACATTCTTAAACGGTAACATAGCATCTATTCTCTAATTATTTATGTTTATATATGTACACACGGTCGATCTGCTTGCGGGAGACGGTACTCAAGTGCACTTGGAGACGGTCAATCTGGGCTGGCTGGAGACGGCGCTCGAGAGCTAGCTAGGAGCTGAGACTCCGTTCAGAGGTTAACTTGTAATCGTGGGGATGTAAGGAGAGTAGACTTAACTTTGTGCGCTGTGAGTTAGGAATTGCCGAATACGTAGTCTTGGCGACAGGGATCCTCGTTGAGAACAACGACGGAAGGCAGGCATCTACACACGGAAAGTGCAGCTCTTTCCCATCCCCCCACCTAACCATCATGAAGCTCACCACTACACCACAAGAATTCCAAATCTCATCGCTGCAGCTTCTCCGCGCGTATCCCGCCTCCGTCCTTCTCCCGCCCTCTTCCCCCTCTAGTAATAACTAACCCCCAACAGACAAAAATCACGACTACATACCGCGCCTCGACATCTGGCAAGGGAATACTCACGCTCAAAACCTACGATCCCGTCTCGGGCACCGTCATCAAGTTCAATACCACCAAGATCGCAGACGTTGGAAGGTTAATTGCGGGGCTGCACCGGTTGGCAAGAGAGCAGACAGGGGCGCCGGCGGTGGTGGAGAAAGGTATGTTGCAACGAGGAGAGGAGAGAGGGAGGAGGTATGTTGACTTGTGGATAGATACTGCGATGACGGAGGTGGCAGGGGTTGAGGCAGAGGTTGTTGCGCCTGCGACACTGGCGGGCTCGGAGATGCCTGTGGTGAAGGGGAAGGGAAAGAAGAAGAAGGGAAAGAAACCATGAGGATGCGGAGCTTCGGATTATGGTTTTAATGGGAGTGCTACGGTGGGCGTTGTTTTGCGGTTTGTCACGAAACGGGTCTAGAAAGAATATGGATAGAAGCTTATTCGAACAGGACCTTCCATTCTTGATTCCATCCCAGACCGTGAATCAAGATGATCACTTTCCATACATCTACTTAGCATGTACCCAACCAGTTCCAGATCCAGTCCATATGCGCCAGATTCAAAAAAATGCTCGCTTTGCGTTACTCCTGAAGTTTTTCGGACGCTGCATAGTGCGTTAGAGTGTGCCCCATCGGCGGCGGCTTGAGGGTGCTTACCATGCTTTCCGTGGCCGTCTTTATTGTGATCTCGAAATCTTCGTACAATTCCCTGGTACTTGACTTCAAAGAATTGCAAACCCCACGTAACCATTCCCCCTTATCTAAAGGCCGTTAGATAACCACCAAAACCCTAAATGAGCACCTCTCTTACCATTATCATTCATTTCTATCACCCCATCATCCACTATATCTCCATCTTCGTCTATATAACCGCCTCGTACCAGCGCATCCGAAACCCAGTCCTTCAATTCCTTCTTCCAGTGAGACAACGTGTGCGCACTTTTAGTTCTAAGAAAGCAATGGCTCCCCAATGCAAACACAGCATCCTCAGGCGCTAGAGATTCGCCATTCGAGTCCTGAGTTTCTCCATCTTCATCGGTGTCGAGATCGTCCAGTGTATCCTTATCATACCGTCTGCCTGTGAACTGCACCTTCTCGGTGCAATTCTGGTTATTCCGATTACAAGCATCGCAATGATTCATCGGATGACATGTCGAAATCTCCATTTTTGGCCTTGCCTTCATTGCGCGTGTAAACTCTGGTCTCCACGCTGCGGACTTTATCACCGATTCATTCAAGCCGGAAACCTTCGTTTCAAGTCGATGGATAGCGTTTGTTACTCTGGCGTCTTTGGTTATAAACCCGGGAAACAGAATGTCATGGATCAAGTACTCCACATAAATTTGGAATTGCTCGCTGTTTGATGCATGGGAGGCTGACGTAAATTCGAGAGGCATCTCTACATCGTCGGGAGCGCCGAGAAGGTCATCTTCCCCATCTTCCACTACGAAGTCTGGTAGATCGGCGTTTAGATCACCAAAGAGATGTGAACCTAAACCGTCATCATCATCCTCGTCATCGTCCTCTTCTTCGTCTTCCGCATCGGAATCATTGCTATTGGGTATGGGTGAGGATAGGCCGCCGTTGTTTCTACGTTCACGCTCAGCTCTCAGTATTGCCAATTTCTTTTGCCGCGACGTCTTCTTTTTACTAGATGAGCCCGCGTTTCGGGTCCTCGACTTCATGGTGGCTATGGAAGTATGTCAGATAAACAAATGTCTGTTATTTGGATTTTGCTATGCCTACGGGTTTGGAGTGCCAACTCGACATCACTGCCCATGCCGCTCTCATCGTCTTCAGTGGCTTTAGTTGGCGGTAGAATCTCAAGATCATCGGTATCAGATCCCTCGACACGGGCTGGCCGTATCTCTGGATCAACTTCACTTTCTGGTGGTTCCACATAGGTGCTACTTGGTGCTTCATCTTCATATTCGAGATCCAGCGATTGTTCCTTTGATTGCCTTTGACTGTGGGTTGAACTTCGCCTGCGCTTCGCTGCGGGTGAAATTATATCGTCATCATCATCTTCTCCAAGAGACGTCTGGCGCTTTCTCCGAGCCCGTGGCGCGGCGTCACTTTCGCTGTCCTCAGCTATCGCACCCTCCCCGTCAACCGGTAAAGCAAAGGTCACATCCTTCGGGGTCTCTCGGCTGCGTTGGTGTAGCTGAAGAACTGGTATTGCATCGCTCTCATCTTCATCGTCGTCGTCCAAGACCACCGGACGAGATGGTCTGCGCCGTTTACCGGAGCTCTGAATCGGCTCCTCGTCCTCGGTAGTGTCATCGATTGGTATAGGTGTTTTCCGCGCCTTACCTTGCTTTCGCGGCGTCAAGATAACGACCTCTATAGTGGTATCCTTCTTTGGAGTTGATGCAGGAGATGATTTGGTGCTGCTGTTGTTCGACAAGAGGTCATATCGTGAACTGCTGCTGCGCGCGTTTGTAGTAATCCGGTTGGAGTGACGCGTGGCCGGAGAGGAAAAAGGTGCAAATTTGAGGGTGGATTGCCGTTTCTTGGATACTGTTGACTTGGATCTTACTGGTTTCTTCTTAGGGGGAGCCATGCTGGTAGCAGTGGTCTAGACCTGGATGGTACGTGACGACTGAGAGCCCGAGGGGTTCGCAGCGGCTGTGGCTGGTGGTGATTAGAGTTGTGGCGCGCCACCTGCGTCATTCGTCATTCCCCTTGCTTGACTTGACCAAGGTAACGGAGAATGCCGGGCTCTCAACGGTGCACCAAACTTTAACATCGGACCAACATGATGATTTGCAGTGTTCCCTGTCTCTGGGTTTCGCAAGAAGTGCGATTGGCAAGATTCGTACGCGAGAGATTCTAAGGCGACGATCTCTCCCCAATTCAATGCGCCAAAGTGCGATGATGTAGCTACCAATTTCCCTAGGGATTTCGTCACTACTACGCACAGCAGCGAGTTATGGGCTATGACGCTCACCCCGACAGTCCTACGTGCCATCGCCAGCCCATTCTAACGCAGCCCCCATAGGTTTTTCAACCTTCAATCCTGCTTTGTCCCTATTCCCCGTTACTTATAACCTCATTCTTCCACAGATCCTCGTATCCTTTCTTATCGCTGTCACAACTACGATACCCACCACCAAACAAACAACACCTACGAATTCTCTCCCCCTTTACGACACAAAACTGTATCACATCAACCGAGTGCCATAAGCTCTAATACTCCAATCCAGTCATCCATTCAGCCATCTATTCAATCGATCAACATATCAGTACAACTAGCCGAAATCCGAGTACATACAACCATGAGTACCTCAGTAAACGTACCAACAAACATCAGACAGAAGGACCGTGACGTTGAGAACAAGCTTCGTCTGTATGGCATCTATAATGGTACCTTTATTCACTACTTTGGTTCGTCTTAATGCTAACATTAATTGCAGCCTTTGCAAATGACAAGCTTCCGTCAAACAGACAGATCAACGTCGCCCTCTCAAGCTTTCTGAACCACAACAAGCTACAGAATCCTAACGACCAGCTTTCCTCAGAAGGAAGGGCAATATTGGAGGACTTCTGCAGCGTTGTTGAAGAGGCGAAGCGATTACTCCTTACCAAGAACCATGATCAAGCTCTTCAAGAGTTCATCTGGAATGCCACTCAGCTCGGTCACAAGGGAATCCCGGCGGAAACACCAGGTGCGCCAGTCGACAAAGATTCCGCCAACAGAGATGCTCAGCACGGTTTGGAGGGCTTGAAGACTTTGGGTCAGCTGATCCTTACCAATGGGTAAGTGAAATTCGTGATATCCCAAGGATAGATTGATGCTAAAACCTGTCTAGTCAGTTCCGAAAGCTCTTGAATGATGCAGTCGTCCTCCTCCGAGATATTGCTGGTGATGCAGCTACAAAAGCTGCTTCCCGCGTTAGCCCTTCTCAGGACCAGCTCAACCAGATTGACGACCCTGCTGCGGACCATGAATGGCACGATACTCCAAACTTTTCCAGAGACAACATTAAGCAGCAGTTCCGCAACAAAACGGACCGGAACAAGCCCATTGGTCGTGACGAACTTCGCGATGTTGCCGGAAACGCTACCCAGGCCGCCGACCCTTACGGTTCTCAAAACCCCCGCGATACTGCCGAGCGCGCTGCCTACGATCAGCGTCAAGGAACACAATCTGGTGTGGATGCTAGGAATGGTATTAGTGCGGGTGTAAATGATTTGGCCAACCGTGTTGATGAGAATGTGCCTGAGGATCAGAAGCAGAGGGCCCGCGAGTACCGTGACCGCACTCAGAACTACCTTAAGAGGAAGATGCCCCAGGAACGTCGTGAGCAGACTATCTGGCGTCTGAAGAAGATGATTATCGAGATTCAGGGTCATCAGGACTACAACGAAGCTATCAACACCCTCATCACTTTAGCTAAGACCTACTCTGGCCACGGCAAGACCATCGCTTCTCAAGGTGCTGGACATGTTAAGGGCGCCCACCAGGACAACTACCTCCAAAACGCAGAGAAAAGTCTTAAGGTCCTTCTCGAGAGATTTGCAAACAACACTAGCGCCGACGATTTGGTTGAGGCAATCAACGACATCTATCGCGATGCTGACCGTGATCCGGAACTCAAGAACTGGTTCCGTTCGGTCGATGCGTACATCCGAAAGTGCCTCCAGCAGCAAGGATACATCATGGAGCCTGTCTCGACCCACGAATATCACAAGCTCTACGACCAAGGAAACTTTTTGCTCCGCAACCGCTACCGTGACCACACCGACCGACTGATGAATGAGGTGAAATTCATAGGTGACCAGTTTGCAGCTGACCCCGATAACAAGCGCTTCGGGGATACTCTACAGAAGTTGTTCAACGACCTTGGAAACGACGAGAACGGCAAGCCCACCTTCAAGAAGCATCTTATCAAGGATATTACCCAGGTCATCATTCCCGACATCTTTGAAAGCGTCCGCTATGTTCCGGTGCCTCGTATTGAATATTCCGACAGACAGTTTGATGCGGTCGTCGAAAACTTGGTCATCGAGAGCGACAACCTGATGCCAAATGTCCTTGAGATTGGCAATGACGCTCACTACCGCTTTGGACGCAAGACCACTTCTAGCAAGCGCTCGCAGAAAGTCATGATTTCTGCTTCGCAGATTCAATGCGACCTGAGAGACATCAGTTACTACGTAAAGCGCAAGCAAGGATTTCCTTCTATTACCGACATCGGTGTTATGGATGTCTTGCTTGGTGGCGAGGGCTTCGGATTTAAGCTTCAGCTCTCGACTGCTGAGAAGCATGACCGCGCTCAATTTTTCAAGGTTGACACTGTTAAGGTCAATGTCAAGCACTTGAACATCAAGCTCAAGCAGTCGAAGCACAAGGTCTTGTTTGGTCTCTTCAAGCCTCTCCTCCTCAAGGTGTTGAAGCCCGTCATTGTCAAGGTTCTCGAGCAGCAGATCAGTCACACCTTTAGCGACCTTGATGCATTCTGCTACCGAGTCTACCAGGAAGAACAGAAGGTCGAGAGAGAGCTCAAGGACAACCCTGATCCCGAAAACGCTCAAAACATTTACAGGCACTACTACAAGGCCTTCCAGAAGGAGCTCATGGCTCGCAAGCAGCAGGCCAATGCAATGACTTCTGACAAGCACACGAAGATGGCCGTGACTACCGAGGACTCAATGTTTTCGCACATTAAGCTGCCCGGCGGTATCTCTACTAGGGCCACCGAGTTCAAGAACATGGCTTGCCAGGGTGACAGATGGGAGAGCGATGTCTTCTCTATTGGTTCCGCAAGCCCAACTACTCATCTTCCTCAACCCGTCCCAGTCACCCGCAAGTCGCCCCATGCTCACCGTCGTAACGTGAAGGACCGGGACACCTCTGCGGACGGCCACTCTAGGGACAGTGGCTATCTCGGACAAGAAGGTATCTCTGGATACGGCACTGGAAATACGGGTTACGGTTCTAACAACACCCAAAATCCTGTTCTTTTGAACAAGGGTAACGAGGAACCTTACGAGCGCTACACCACTGCAACAAACCCGACTCCTTATGGCATTGCTTAAATCTACGCATGGTGTCTGAATGGTTCATATGGGATGATTTTGAGCGACGCGAGAGTCTCCCCTTTTTTTCTTTGCTGGCGCTGTATTGTCCTGTTTTCTTAACTATCTTGTCTGGGTTTCCTCTAGTTTTTGCGTGCGATATCAAAATGCTCTGCTACTTCGATTTTCTTTTGTTATAGTACCTAGCTGTTAATATTTCGGGTTTGGTATTTTTTACATTATGATGAGAGATGATAATGACTTTTGGGGAAGGGTGGGAGGTTTCTTTTCTTTTCTTTCGAGGATGGGGAATTCACATCCACATCGCACATGTAGTTTTAGCACATAACTGTCGGCTGATAGAAAAATTCAGCAGCTCCGTTTTGTACATTTTTTAGTCGAGTGATAGATAATGATCGTACCGGAGTATCGGAACATTAGAAAATTCAGTCCTTGGCCCTAACAATTTTAGCAGGAATCCGGGCCGAGACAACATCCTATTTGTCCTTTCCCATCTAACGAACACACTCTACCAGCATCATCATCGCTGCAGCCAACCTCAGCCACGCCTAGTACGTCTTCCCAATTCACATTTCCCTTCCCTTCCCCTACAATTCCCCACAAAATGATGAGCAAAAGAGTTCTGCAATTCCGATTACATTCTCGCACCGTACCGGGCATACACCGCGAATTTACCCCATCTGGTTTCGGCCAGAAATGGTGGGTTTCGTGCGTGTGTGTAGAGGGTGGAATGATGGATATCTCTAAATCTACACTTGATCTGACACGCGTGTTTTTTTGTCCTTGAATTAAGATTGAATATGGAGAGGGTATGGAATGCTGATTCTGAGCCGATATAGATATAAGCCAAGGGAAACAGAGGGAAAAGAGGAAGATGAACAGGGTGGTGGTGGATGGTTGTTGTATGATAGGATGGAATTGAATGATTTCAGAGGGTTGCAATGTAATTTTTCGAATACACAGGGGCGGCGAAAATTTCTGACATACACTAAGGATGACGGTACCCAATTCCAACGCGAAACGCTTCTACAATCCCAACTCTATGTACAAAATTCCCATCCTATTGACACAACTCAGCTCTTCCACCCATAAGTAGCCGCCAGCCGACTCTTCAAGTGTTCAGCAGCAGTCAACACCTCTCGCTCACTATCATTCGCGCCTCTCTCTCCGCGCGCCCTTACAATCTCGCTCGGAATCGCCTCCAACGGCGTGGAATCCACCGGATGGCAGAAATAAGCCATCGAGTACCGCTCACTCTTGCTCAACTCGCCGTTCTCATCCGTAGGAACAACCACACGGTGTACCGTGCTCCGCAACAACCCGCCGGTCCAGTAGCTCAGCAGGTCCCCGATGTTGACGCAGATCGCCTCCGGAACGACGGGGACGGGACTCCATCCCCCCTGTGGAGAGAGGATCTCGAGCCCAGTCTCATCTTTATGCTGGAAGAGAAGCGTAATGGAGCCGTAGTCGCTGTGGGCGCCGGCGCGCAGGTCGGAAGTGGGGTTGTAGTCGGGAGGAGAGGCAGGGTAGAAGAGTAAGCGCATAATCGAGCCTGAAGGGCCGTTCGTCGAGGTGTGGGAAGAGGTGAAGTATTCGGTGCCGCCGGCGGAGGGCGAGATTTTGAGAGCTTGTGCGAAGAGGCGGAGGAGGCGGCGGGAGAGGGCGGCGCAGAGGGAGGAGAAGTTTGCGATTGTGGAAATGTGCGGGGAGAGAGTAGGTGTTATTGGTTGTTGCGGTTCGCCTGAAGCAGTGAATTCACCAAAGTTCATGGCTCTGGGAGGTGTTAGTGATGAGCTTATGCAGATGAAGGGAAGCTGTACTGTTTGAAGTCGCCGCGCTTTTGGTTAGCTGGGTCGAGGGTTTCCGAGAGCATACCACTCCAGCCTTTGTTGTCGGCAGAGATGACGCAGCTTGCCCTCTCGGACTCGGGGGAGGCAAAGAATTCTTGTGCCTTCGGGGTGTTAGAACTGCATCCCAGTTCAGATTGGAGACGCATACAATCTTGAACATCTCTGCCACATTCTCAGTTGTAATATTGGTGCCCTGCAGAGTTATGTAGACGAACCCGAGCATCCGGGCTGCCTCGAGAAGGTTTAGAGCACATTCCTCGGTGTCCTCGAGGGTGATGACGTCTATTGGTGCGGCGACTTTGGGCATGTTGACGCCTTGAGATTGAGGCACAGTAGTGCTGCTTCTAAATGTTCCAGTTGGATCTGACGCCTTGTTGTAACAACGGCTGATATGATAGAATCCAGAGAAACCACAGATAGACAATGGCGGGTGGGTAAATAGCCAACGGAAATAGTATTGCAAACACTGCGTATCCGCATTTTTTTATCTCCAGTTGGTATGAAGGTACGACCCCGCCAGCTCCCTTATCACTATCCCCTGGGTGGATATCACCCACTACAAACGGAGAGTGCCGTTGTTATTCACAGCGTCTGAATACAGCCGCCACAGTGTTTCCATTCATGTTAGTGCAGATGTTCTCTAGCGCAAGCGTGCTCCTCGACTTCAGACTTCAGTTGTTGGGCAAATGACAAATTAGGTGCGCTAACATCGAAGGTCTATCTTAGGTTTTCGTTAGGTTGGGGGGAGCATGCAATGTGGGGCTAGAGGCTCTTGGGTGCGGCCTGAAGTCTTGTTTTAACCTCAGCACAACAACCGCCAGCGTGCTCAGCGCCTTGGTCTTTAGTTGCCACATCATCCTCGTTCGTTTCACTCTTTCTATTCTTCTAGTCCCCTTTTTTGTCTTCTTGCTCTCCTTCTCGACTCCCATCCGTTTCCCTGTTGTTCAGTATTCAGCGTTTACCCGGCGCTCCCTCGATTACCTTTTTCGGCCCTCCAACACGAACACACGGTAGAAGCTAAGCACAGCACCTCGCCAAACTCGAAGCCGCCGAATTCGCAGACGTTGTGCCGTTAACCATGACAGTTACAATCAGTGCGTCCCCATACACCTTCGAATATCTAGTGCCTCCGTAGGTGCATGAACTGACTGCCAACAGGTCCACCCAGTACCTTCGATGCCTGGTCGCAAGCAAACGGCCGGGCGAAAGCGCTCTCTCTTTCGGTACTGAAGGACTCTACAGTTGGAATTGACGCCCATCATTACCTCCAGAAAGCCCTTACGTCGCAGCTTAAGGAACCTTTGGTGTCAGCCCTTGGTGGATTTCCATTCAGTTTGAAGACGACCATTCAGCAAGATGTGCGCGAGTTGCGTGATGCCGGAATCAAACCCGTATTTGTTTTCAGTGGGGTCCTTATAACACCCACGGAGAAGCCATTCTCTGTGCCGGACAACTCTACCAAGCTTCGTACGAAGGCATGGGAGCTCTACGACAAGGGTCAGGCCATGGAGGCTGTGGAGGCGTTTGGACAGGCGGGCGTTATTTCTGCTACGGAGCTGTTTCGTATTGTTATGAGGATCTTGCGGGAGGAAAAGGTCGATTTCCAGGTTGCTCCTTATGCAGCTTGGCCACAGGTACAGTTATTTCCGTATCTAAATGTGTGGATGTACATACCATTCTTACCAAGACAATCTACAGTTGGCATATCTCGAGAAGAAAGGTTATGTGGATGCAGTATACTCCAGTTCCGAAATGTTCCTTTTCGATGTCGAGAAAGTTATCATCAATCTCAACCTGGGCACAGGTCAGTTTACCTTTGTCAACAAGTCTAGACTTCGCTTGGACGTACAGCTGGAGGACGAGGAATTTACCGATGCCATCCTTCTTTCTGGATGCTCATTTCTGCGCACATTTCCGCCGTTCGAAAACTCGTCTACGCAATTTTCAGATGCCGTGGGGTTGCTCAAGAGACTTAGGACCATCTCGCTTGCAATCAATTCGCACCTTGATAACGGCGTGTACCTGGAAAAATTCAGACAAGCTCGTGCTGCAATCAAGCACCATGTCATTATGACCGAAGACGGCAAAGTGGAACAGTTGGACCTACAAGACTCTCCTAGTGACGTTCACTATTTTATTGGGCTGCGTCTCCCCGAGGAGCTCTATTTCTATCTTTCTCGCGGCATGATTGGCTCGCAAGTATTGGATATGGTCACAACTGGCGAATTCATTCAAGCTGCCCCTCTTGATAACAATCAATCCGAGGAGTATAAAAAGTTCTTGGCAAACCTAAATGCGATGCGGACCGAGTCACTGTCTCTTCTAGCTAAATCGATGGCTAAGTACTGGACTAATCAGCAGGTTAAGGTTTACAGCTGGTTCGACGTAGCCAACCCAAAGAGTTTGGTTCATAAGGAGATCCCATGTCCTTCTGAGGTGGCACAGGCGTGGAACGTCAGGGAAAATGTTTGGAGACCGGTGATGGACAAGCAGAAGGTACAGCTAAATTATCTGACATAACTGCATGCTAATCAACGGATAGCAATGGGGTGAATTCGCCTTTTGTATTACTTCGTTAGAGGATGAAGAGTTTGCTGCTCAGACTATAGCTCCTAAGATCCAAGAACAGGTATTCGTCTTCGTTTTTCAGTGATGTTATGGCATAATATACTAATTGACCTAAAGCTGCTGGTCACAGAGGATGAGATCAGAATCAATACACTCTGGCGTGTACTTCAGATGCGCGGATTTATTGACGGAGAAACCCACAAATTGACAGCCTGGGGTCGGTCGCTGGTTGCCGCCATCAAGAACCTCGATACAGAAGATGAGAGCTTGATTATACCTTTATACATTGCTCTCGAGCTATACCGCATGAAGGCTCTGAAACCGGACAACTTCACACCATCGTTTTCGGGAGCTCCTGTCCGTGGCTCAGGTGCGTTTATTACTGTCTTGAGCGTGACGTTTACTGATCTTTGTAGATGAGGATAAGGCAAACACTATGCTCGTCTCGCGGGTTTGCGGATTGGTCAACATGGATCACAAATCGATTGGTTACACTGGTCCATTGAGCAGAAACCTTCTGGCCTTCAACAGTTTCAGCCGTGCACTCACGCGGGAGCTGAGAAATTTCACCGAGATGACTCTGGTGAATATGTTGATGGCTGGCGACGTGGAAAGGGAAGGTAGAAATGATTGGGCAGAGCTGGGTCTAAGGTATACCCTACGATTCTTCAGTTTGAACCCGCAGAGCTGATCTGAATAGTTTGCCATTTATCGATGAAGCGAATTCCTGTTTGGGAATCGCTGCTAAGACATATCTCGACGAACTCTGCAGCGAGTCAGAGCCAACCTCCGATGATGTTAAGAGCAAGCATATGGAGAAGTTGCGAGAAATGATTTCACAGGCGGTCGATATCATAGGGGATCTGGAGCTCGGGTTCAGAGTTTGGGACGGAGTAAGTTAATTCATTTGTGCACCGATGTTCATTGCCTGACAGATGGTCGTAGGTTGTGGCAGGCATCAAGATACTGCAAGAAGATAAAATCATGGGAACAGAGGCCAAGTCATTCTTGACGGCGGACAAGTGGCTGACAGGAAGGAGATGAATGCACTGCTAATTACGGGACAGTTGGGATTGATTTTTTGGGATAATTTAGGACTGCTGGGATAATTATTCTGGATTATCATATTCCTTCATGCCCTCCACTCCTTTCGTGATAATGCAACCACTATTTATTGCTGCGCTTCTTTGGGGTTTACTAGGGTGGGTCAAATGTTTCGCAAAAACGGATGTAAGATTTTCCTCATGGTGTATCTGGGCGGAATGTTTCAATGGAAGTCTTATGCTGAAGTGGGGTGTTGACTTCATTTGCTTATCTCCTATTTATACAATACCCACATGGAACCGATACGGTAGTTGGATAGAGGCGGTTGGCATCTCTACCTCTCGGCCCGAGTCCTCCCTGCAACTTCAACGTGGTTTCCGATAGATCCGTAAAGTACGTGGATGCTAGTGACGAATATGCTTCACAATGGGTATAGGTCGCGGGCTTCGGAACAGCAGACCTCCGATGGCCGCACCAATTCGTGTAATTGTACAAACAGACATGAAATTCGTAATTCCGCGCAGCCCTCTAATACCCTACACCCACTACCGCTGCGGCGACTGCGGCGGATCCGGCGCATGTTGTTCCGGTAGCCAAAAAACCTATTCTCACAACAATTAGCACTACCCACTTCCCCTCTTCAAGTAAACTCACAGCCTCCTTATGCGCACTCGCAAACAAGTTCGTGCGAGGGTTAAATGCCACACAACTCGCCATACTCCTCCCGTTCTCGACGAGTTCACAAAACGGCTTCAGCGACTTCTTATCATCGGGCGGCATGGCGGTATCCCACACGCCCACGCTCCGCTCCCCCTGTCCGCCAATGATGTACCGTCCGTCCGGCGTAAAACACACGTCTCCACTCGTCTCGGACTTATTGGGACTCGTGGGGCCCTTGGGGCGGTGCACGCGGTACAGGAATTTGGCCGTGTTCTCGGCGAAGGAGTCAATGATGTAGTGGGCGTGACCGCGGGTGCCGAGAAGCATCAGCTTCCCGTCGTTCGAGAACTCGAGTTTGCTCCAGGGCGGCATGCGGGCGGGGTAGGAGAAGGAGGAGAGGTAGGCGTCGTCCGAGACGGTGAAGGTTGTGAAGGGCTGCTTGTCGTAGTTGCGGAGGTCGTACAGCATTATGCTACCGCCGGCGTGGGAGGCGACAGCGAAGATAATGCCGCTGGGATCAAAGGCGGCCAGAGACGGCGCGTTGATGTTGAGGATACCGTGGCAGTTGGGGGACTTGAGGTCCCATAGTCGCACTGTGTCGTCGTGGGATGCGGAGATGAATTGGTCGTCGACTGGCGAGACTTCGAGTGAGTTTACGATGCGGCTGTGGCCGCGGAAGTAGCGGATGTAGGTATTGTCGTGCAGAGAGAGGTAGCGGATCGTGTCGTCACCCTTGGTGGACGCGTAGATTACGTTTGTGGATGTGTGGGTGAATTTTGCGAGGTGGCAGCCGTATTTTTTGCTGTAGAGGGTTTTGGAGTGTTTTCCCGCGATGCAGTCGTAGAGTTGGAGGGTTTCGTCGTCTGCGGACGCTATGCAGAGCTCCCCCTTGTCGTCAAAGTCCAGAGACGTGATTTCTGCGCCTGGAGAGATGTTTTGGAATGCCTTCGACGGCCGGAAGCGATGGATCGTGTCGGAGAGCTTGATGGCTTCGCGCTCCCGTGGGGGGCGGGAGGTCGGGATGGAGGAGGCGGGCATCGTGCGGCTGAGAGGCGGGGTTAGCTATGGCATGAGGTGGCGAGGCTGTGCAACGTACCTGGTGCGTGTCTATGCAACTCTGGAGTGCTTCATGTATGATGGCCCCGTTTGGAGGTGGGTTGGCTCATATTCTCATATTAGCCTGGAAGACGCGCCGCAAGTGTGACCCTAGCTTATCTGCGGTGGGATCGTCGGAGGCTCTTTGTGTCACCCACAGAAAATGCAGCAACCAACCCAACTGCAAGAGAGATGTAATCAATCGAGCGCTCTCGGACGAATGCCATGTTTCCCTCCCTATCGCAACCCCGAGCGTCGGTGAACAAAAAGTTGTATATAAAATAAGCTGAGATCCCACCACCCCCCCAAGAAAGAAAACCGTTGCCCTTTTTTTGCGTGTTCTACTGTCTAGTTCTCCATCCCCCGCAAAATCGGCGCCGGTAATTTCTCGTGGGGGTGTGGCCCTGAACAAAAAATCACCCGGATTTAGGGAAGCCAACACCAACATCCACCGATCCACCGACATCTATAGGCGGGGTGGGTACCTCCGGTGATTCCGGCCGGCTTCTTTCTCTTCCTGACAAAACCCCTTCCTCCATTGATTAGTATCCATATCCCCTTCTTCTGCCGTCAGCCATCTCCATAAGTTCTGCGTCTCCTCCGATTAATTCTTCTCTACCGCCAACAGTCCACAACCACAGTGTACCTTCCACTCTCCACTCCATAATGTCAACCACAACCGGTGCCTTCATAGCAGGCGGCATCGCCGCCTGCGGCGCAGTCACAGTAACTCACGGCTTCGAGACGGTGAAGACACGGTTTCCGCACCCCCTATCCCCCTCTATATCCCGACTAACACCGGCAGACTCCAACTCCAAGGCGAGCTCTCCTCAAAGGCGGCCACCAAGCGCGTCTACACGGGCATATTCCAGGGCGTGACGGTAATCCTGCGCAACGAAGGGTTCCGGGGCCTTCTGGCGGGTCTCGGGACCGCCTACTGCTACCAGATCATGCTCAACGGTTGCCGCCTAGGCTTCTACGAGCCAATCCGCACCTCGCTCACAAAGCTGCTCTACGACGATGCAAACGTGCAGAGCTTCGGGGTCAACATCATTTCCGGCGCCTCCTCGGGGGTATTGGGCGCCGCCGTGGGGTCCCCGTTCTTCCTTCTCAAGACTAGGCTGCAGAGTTACTCCCCGTTTCTTCCCGTGGGGACGCAGCATAAGTATAAGAATGCCGCCGACGGGTTCGCAAAGATATACCGGGCCGAGGGGACGACGGGATTGTGGCGGGGCGCCGGCGCGGCGATGGTCAGGACCGGGTTCGGGTCCAGTGTGCAGCTACCCACGTATTTCTTTGCGAAGCGGAGACTGCAGAGGCACCTGGGGATGCAGGAGGGGGTGGGGTTGCATCTTGCGAGTAGCGCCGCGAGCGGGTTTGTTGTTTGCTGCGTTATGCACCCCCCCGATACCGTCATGAGTCGCATGTACAATCAGACGGGTGATAAGTATAAGAGCGCCATGGACTGTCTGATGAAGACGGTTAGGACCGAGGGTGTGTTGGCAATATACAAGGGCTTCACGGCACATTTGGCGAGGATTTTGCCGCATACGGTGAGTGCTGAGAGAGGTATCCAGAGATTTTTACTAATTAGAGCACGTAGATCTTGACCCTGACGCTGGCGGAGCAGACTACAAAGCTGGTGAAGAGGGCAGAGGAGAGGATGTTCAGCGGCGGGATGAAGGTGGAGGAGAAGATGGCGTAGATATTGGTTCCTGTGGACTTTTGGGGGATAGATTTGGTGGCGGTTTCTTTTTGCTTTTGGGACTGGGGTTGAGGATTTTGGCTGGTTTCCTTTGGGATAGGATGGAGGGTATAAAAGTAAATTTTGGGGGGTTTGGGAGCTATTTGTACTCTTTTTTTTGAATGATGATACCATTACATGGGAACGGGAGAGGAATATAGAAGACGGGATGGGATATGTGTGGGGGCATAATAGTTTAGATGGTTTTATATTCCTGAGGCCAGGGTCTCTATTGTGTTTTGGTGATTTCCCCGCAGGTCAATCCCCGAATCTAAGATTGCCGAGATCTGCAATGCAGAAGTCCAGAGCCTTTTCATAGTCCTTAGACCACTGTAGTAGGTTTTGTGCTAGTGTTCTCGAGAGGAGTTTGGGCGGTTGGCCGGGGAATGAGTACATTAACCTTGACATGACTTGTCATTGACCCCCGTCATTAACTGCAACACAACACACAAAACCTCTCATATTATTCGGCCACACATGTTCCCATAAATCTTACACTGCAAACGAAGTGCAGAGAGAGCCCTAAATCTCCGACAACTTCCCTGGATATTCTCTACAGTTCATGAGTTATTTATTCAATGAACAAACAATAATTTTGGTGAGGGTTGTCCTACATAATTTTGGGAAACGGGTGATTATTCTGCATGGAAACTCTAGTAATTCCTGGTTCCAGATACTGCACAATGTGAAAGGAAAATAACAAGCCACAGGTACACCTTATGCTCGCTACGGTACAAGAAAGGTAAGTCCTCCGTGGCCCTCGTTCCACCTACAATAGGGAATCCTTCGAGTGATTCATTGCACCATTTACTTTAGCTAAATCCTCGGAAGCTTTAGAGATCGAAAGTGCATCAGGCGGGAACCAAAGGTTGCACGCAGTGATTAGAGCAGCATGCATATGCAGGGTCTACCCTGCTGTCCCAAACTCCGTTATAGAGATAAAGAGATATATATCTATACGCCTCATCCTCAAAAAGACCCACCTCGAGTCATAGAGGGCTTACAGAAAGCGACCCGCCCCATGAAGAAGGTGTAGGGACCGTTATATTCTCAAAGCCAAAGCAGTCCTCCAGACGTCGAAAGCCGCCGCCCCGAATTTATACCATTCACTGCGCCATACTCTGTGAAGCGGTCCCGTACGACTACGGCGCCGGCCAGTTCTGGGACTAACCCGAGCGCCGAAGTTGGTCATTTATCTACGAAGACCCTCGTCACCCTCGGGATCCTCTGCACTCCTGGAACGATCTACATTTTCTGAAGGCGGAGCTCTCCCATGCCGATGGCAGCGAGGCATTGATCCCCGAAAAGCTTGCTTCCTGCAGTCTTGGTCTTTCTTTGGTGTATTAGCAGAAGTCTCCTTGATCTACGTGCTTTCAATGGATCTAGAGGCAGAATTTATTGTCAAAGAGGTGTCAAGCACGTCTCAACCGCGGCACTGAGTAGTTTATCTCGGCGATGGATGCATATCAAGCGATAGCCCTAGCTACTTCAGCCTCATCCTTCTCAACATCTGTCCTTCTCCGCGCAACACCTACACAAACCCACCAAGCTCCTTAATACTCTCCCCAACAACCACAACCGCATACACTCATTACAATGACACGTGCAACGCAGACCATCTCCCTCTTCCTAATCCTCTCCTCAGTACCTCCTCCTCCCCAATTTCCTCACCCTCGCTAACCCAGCTCCTAACAGGTCTACCTCGCAGCCTACCTACAATTGATCCCGTTCCCCGCCAAAATCCAAGACGAAATCATCCCCATACTTCCCCTGTGGGGCCTCGTCACCTTCGGCGCATACCTGCTATTCTCGCTTGGCTGGGGCGTGGCAACGTTTAAGGACACAGAGGGCGCGTACCATGAGCTCGTGAAGGTGTGTATTGTATATCTTCCTCCGCTGGAGGGTGGAAGGCTGATAGATGCGGACGCAGGAAATCGATGAGGCGAAGAGGCATTTGAGGGCGAAGAGTGTCGATGTGGACTAGACTATGAGTGCGATACATATGGAGTGAAGGCGATAACGGGTAATGGATGTAGGAACGGGAGGAGAGGATGAGAGGGGGGAAGAGTTGCAATCCAGAAAATTGGGTAATGATTGGTATCTATCTTACACAGCGTTACATTACCATTTACATTCCGCCATGAAGTCGCGAAGCCACAAAGCCGTTAATACCCTTGCCGCATTATGACTTACCCCCTCCTTCTCCTTCAGCCTCCCTCTAGACTCTCCAGGAGGCAGCCCTGGCCAACGGGAAGCTCTACTTCCAGATGCTTGACGGGCCACTTCGACTACATCGCGACACAAGGCAAGAGAAGATGCTGTGAGCGGTGCATTCGCACATCGTGAGCAACACTGGTGCATAACCTCAGCAGGTATTGCAGTGTTGATATTTGAAATAGACTGTGGCTTTGTACCCTTATGGAGGGGCTTGGTGGTTTGAGGAAACCATAATGTCACTATGTTGTATGGTCAAAACCCGTTTGGCAAGATTTTCGTTGTCGAGACGGTCTATAGGGGCTAATATAAAGCCAATAAATGGGAAAAAGACCGACAGCCTTTCCCAAACCCAACAAGCTCCTATAACTATAAAACACGTATGTTCCGACAAGAATTGATTGTATACATCGCCGAAATATCCGCGGTTGCTGGGGTGCGTGGTGAGGTTATGTCCAGCGTTCGTACACGATTCTGCTGTGAGAATATGAAAGACTCACCCTGACCATCTAGAGCAAAGAAGTAGAAAAGAAGCTATTTGTATAACTATACTATAAAGAAGCTACCAGCTAGTGGATTGCTCCCGATAGGTTGAGAGGGGGTTCTGAGGTCCCTGCTCGAGAAATAAGCCAGCCAGTACCAATTCCATACGACGGCAGTGTTTATCTATCATTTTTGAAGAGAAGGAAAGTAATACGTGCATTTTTTGGCATAGAGTACTGTGTGGTGAAGAAATCTGGCGACACTTATATTCCATGCTTTTTTCATTGTATTAAAATAAGCTCACGGTATTAGATTAGTTCCCGTGTAAGAATCACCCGCTAAAGGGATTGTCGAATGGTAACATGCAAAGTTACAACTAACCCCTTGTATGGCACCGATTGCCATCACCCGTTGCCTCTCCTGAACTAACTCCAGTATGCACCACTCCACTGGTGGGACGCACTTTGTCGGAGGAATTAGTTGATGTCAGTGGATGCCTTATACTCAGTGATACGATGGCAATTGAATGAAAGCCACAGCGCATTAAGGAAGAATCAGGAATGAACAAGATCAGAGAGACAAGGATTGTTATTGCAAGACTAGACGACAAAAAATACCCAATGAAAAATGCAAAACAAAAAACCGTATCCCAACACCCCAGTCTCCCAGTCTCAAAAGATCACCTGTCTCCCTTGCCCACACTTATTTTTAATTATTCCCAACGAAAACACTCTACAACTTGTCATAATAATTGCTGACATCCGGAACCACCTCCTTCACACCCTTTCGTTTTCTCATCTCCTGGACAATCTGACCAGCCTTGGTTGTAGCATCGATGGGAGATCCACCGGGCAACACTTGCCAATGATCGAAAACAGACTGAGGGAAAGCCTGTCCACCAGTATTCGAACGGAGATCGGCGGTGAAACCGAAAGACTCGTTGACGGGGAGGTAAGCCTTGATGTTGAACAGGGGAGTACCGGGACGCTGCTCCTCGGAAAAGACGTGACCTCTTCGGCGGGTAAGGACACCATAGATACCACCCATGGCTGACTCGGGAACCTGGATCTCGACGAGGTATACGGGCTCGAGAAGGGCAGGGTCTGCGAGCAGAGTGGCGGCGTACAGCACACGACGAGCAGTAGGGATGATCTGTCCACCACCACGATGGATAGCATCGGCATGGAGAGTGACATCGAGAATGTTGAAGCGGACACTTCGCATGGGCTCCTCGGCAATCGGACCCTCACGGGTAGCCCACTGGAATCCAGAAACAACAGAGTCCTTGATTTCGTTCAAGTACTGAACAGCCCTGCAGAGAGTTATTAGTTAATTTCCTCCTAACATTCACCTAAAAGGTCGAGGAAATACATACTTGGTCTGGTCAACCAACAAGTTGGCACCGGTAGTATCCGGTCCGAAACACCAAATTTTACGGGCATCAGTGATATCCCAACCGTGTTCGTCGGCAAGGACACGAGCACGGGCCTTGAAATCGTCACGAGGACTAATCTTTCCGGATTCGATGTCTTTGGCGACTTCCTCTTCAAGGGGCTGAGCGGAGACATAGAGACGGTTGTGTTTGTTGGGCGACTTGGACAAAGCAGTGATGCTGCTTGTGCCAGCAACAGTCTCACGGTAAGAGACCACAGGGGGGGAGACTTTAATGGGAATACCAGCGTGGTCCTCCTCCAAATCCTTCAAGCAAATCTCCAAATGCAACTCACCAGCACCGGCAACAATGTGTTCACCAGACTCGGAGATCATAGTCAAGACGCAAGGGTCAGACTTGGACAGACGCTTGAGACCCTCGACCAACTTGGGCAGGTCGTTGGCGTTCTTGACCTCGACGGCAACCCGGACGACGGGCGAGACGGAGAACTTCATGACCTTCATGTTGTGGGCAGCCTCGGAGGTAGTAAGAGTACCAGACTTTAACAAGAACTGATCGATACCGACGAGACCACAAATGTTACCGGCGGGAACATCATCGATAGGTTCAATGTAACGACCCATCATGAGGATAGTACGCTGGATGGCCTTGATGAATAAGTCCTCCTTGCGGCCGGGAGTGTAGTTGGGTCCCTGAATGCGGACCTTGATTCCTGACTTGACAGTACCGGAGAAGACACGACCGAAAGCGTAGAAACGACCCTTGTCAGAACTTGGCACCATCTTGGAGACGTACAACATCAGAGGACCCTTGGGATCACAATCCCGGATACCAACACCACATTCGTCGTCGATAGGACCCTCGTAAAGAGTCTCAGCACGGTATTTCTGGGCGGTGACGGGTGAAGGAAGGTGAAGGACAATCATCTCCAACAGGGCATCGGCGGCGGGCAGGAATTTCTTCATGATGATCTTGAGCAAGGGCTTGCCCTCCAAATCCTTCTCCTCTCCCTTGAGGGTGATCTCCAACTTTTGCAAAAGAGTGGCAGTCTCCTCCTTCTTGAAGTTCATAACGGCAGCAAAGATCTTGAAAATAGGGTCCAGGATAAACTGGTTGAAGGAACGTTCCAGAGCTTTACCTTCGTACTGTTCAATCTTGGTCCACTTCTTGGTCTTGGGGTTGAAGAAAGAGTCACCCTAAAGGATTTGTCAATGAAAGATCGGAGAAACTTTGGACAGAATTCATAACATACCCACAGGCGCTCCATCATTTTGGCCTTGTCAACACCGAATTTCTTGGCATATCGTCCAGCAAACTGACGAATTGTGAACGCCCATCCGTGAAGACCGGAACCAAAAGCAATGGTACCCTTCTCGGGGTAGACCTGGACATCACCGAGAGTTTTGTCGTAGTAGGTGGCAATGATAACGTTGACGGACTCGACGGTACGGGAGAAAGACTGGTACAAGTCCTCCTTGGAAACCTGAAGCTCTAACAAGGCACGGTCGACCTTGTTGATAATGCAGACGGGCTTGATACGCTCACTAAGAGCCTGACGAAGCACAGTCTCGGTCTGGACACACACACCAGAGACACAGTCGACGACGACCAAGGCACCATCGGTAACACGGAGAGCAGCAGTGACCTCAGAAGAGAAGTCGACGTGACCGGGGGAGTCAATCAAGTTGACCAAGAACTTGTTGCCCTGGTTGGCCTGCTTGATGTCCTTGACGTCGTCTTCGGCAAGCTCGGCATACAAGGAAATGGCTGTGGACTTGATGGTGATACACCGGTCCTGCTCGTCTTGTCGAGTATCGGTGAATCGTGCCTCTCCAGCCTTGGCCGCTGAGATAATACCCGCACGCTGAACGAGTGAATCGGTGAGGGTGGACTTTCCGTGGTCAACTAGCCGGGACATTAGACCAGAAATATCTCCAAGCACGAAGTTCTAAACCCAACAACTCACCATGGGCAATAACGGACATGTTACGGACGTTGGTAGTCCGGTCCATGAGATCACGGATCTCCGCGACGGTGAAGCTGAAATCATTAACATAAGTTCATGATACCGAACAGAAACAACTGCGGGGTTGCAACAACTTACTTGACCATCTTGGGGGTGTCTTGGAAAGTTTTATAGAATTAAGAAAGGAAAATATGATTTCCCGTGCCTCGCTATGGAAGACGAGATGCGAAACTGAGAATTGCTCGCTGCGAATTGGCGAAGCAAGTAGACGACGGGGTGGAGGTCGTGAGAGTGGGTGGAGGGTAGGAGAGCGGGGTATGGTTGGGAGACAGGGCTTTTTGAACCAAGCCATTTGACAAACGCCTCTGCAGCTTGGCTGGGCAGACGCACTTTTTTGCCAGAATTACTTACAAATCAGGAAACACTCGCAGTCACAATCACAAAACATCACTTCCACCCATCACGCCCACGAATAGTGAGTCGATGGCGAAGGGGGCGCGGTTGTATCTTAGAGGGGCAAATGGGGCCATACCTTTCTCTTGGCTCATGTTGAGGCTTTAGCCATCTGAGTTCTGGGGACGTCCGAAGCGAGCAGAGAAAGCACCTTTAGGGCTCATCGTGTTGAGTAACGTGACAACACTATTGTCATTCATTCTCACTCTGGCTCATACTGACAGTAACTAGCTGGACTTTCTGTTTAGAGTCGTCAATGAATAACTCCTAATCGCATCCGATCACTATGATTATGTCTATCATTGATTACTTTTCTTTCTCTTCGATTGTTCTTGAGTAATATGTGATCCTTAGATCATGATATATAGCTGTAGTTAGCCTCGATTAGGCATGGTGCATAGTTGCAACATAATGGCGCACTCGGTGAGCCGTTTCTGTTGCACGGCATCAGTTTTGAATAAACTTGATCTTAACTTTCTACAAGATAAATTAAGGGAGAAATATCAAATAACTGACCTAGATAACTCAAATCCACAATCATCCTAATCGAGGGAGCGAAATACTGCAATCAAACCCAGGGGCCGAGCCTCTCCCACTTGCCCGATGCCAACGTCGGGATATCTATTATCCGTTCGTCCTCCCGCCAAAGAGTTTAAATCACAAGAGTGCTACCTACACTGACAGACCATTGGCACGCACATTTGCACATACGACAAAAGCATCACAACCGGATCGAATTCGTCATAATGTACGCCGGATTTTGTTCTGCTCCATGGATTCGAAATTCAAACCAGTGATCAGTTCCTCGAAAATATCATCCTTTATGGATATATCTTTAAGTAGTTATGGCTCTAATGTATATATATACTCAAATGTACCGTTAATCGCCAGAGTAAGTCAATCTCCCCAAAGAACAGCTGTATAGAAGCCAAAGGAGTAGCTCACAAAGAGTGGTAGAGACACTGCATCAGATATCACGCGGATCACCACCACCCTTCCTGTTGAAATACTGATTGCTCGAAGCCTTGTATTCTCAAGTACAGGTACATTCGTGATCTTATATACGGCATTCAGAGTATGCCCTGTACGCATGCATGCGCACTCAGCTGGCATCTCCAGCTGAGTCTGGAACGACCATCATCTTAAGGAGATTATGCATCAGCTCAGCTGAAGCCCATATATGCAACACTTCCGACATCAAGGGACACTTGGAAACAAAGATGCGTGCCACAAATTAATAAAGGCTACGAATCATGACATCATCTATATTGATCGCCATCGCCCAGCAAAAAAGTAATCTTAAAGCGGAAATGTATATACGTGATCAAAAGGGAAACCCAAATATCTAAGTTGAACCAATCTTTCAACCCAACCAGCTCTTTAAGTCGTGTAACGGAAGAACTGGGCAACAATGTCAGTATATAGTTCACCTGAACTTGGAATGGAACAACTTACAGTGGCATTGTCTCCCTTCTCCCTCTCAGCCTCTTTCATTTCCTCAGTGTATGACTCCAGTGTGTACCCCTGCGCTGCCATCAACTGATCCCTGCGTGCATTCTCCTTCTTCAAGTAGAAGTGCATGAAAGCGCTATTGACTTGTGATTAGCGTAGTCTAGGAATACGAAATACAAACGAGACCTACCTAAGACAGCAGCTCATGGAGGTGGTGCCAATCAACAATCCGTGGCCAGCGAAATACCGTGGTGCATCAGTGGCTCGGTATGAGAACGCAGCAAGGATTCCTCCGAGATTTCCAAAGCCGACGTGCATGGCGATTCCAACAGCACGCTTAGTCGATCCACCAATGTTGTTTCCGTTCCATGCAACACCCATCGGTACATTAGGATAGATTCCTTTTCTAAAAGTCAGTAATGTTCACTCAGCACCCTCAAGCGAACCACAGGAGCTTACCACAAGCTGCAAAGAAGACACCGGCATATTGGATATGAGGTTTATGGCTGGAAATCAACATGACAAATCCAATGATGGCAACGAGACAGTAGCCGATCATGTAGATACCACGTTTCTTCTGTCGGTCCGCGAGGTATCCAGCGCCAATGGTGCAGACACATGCGGCGACATAAGGTGGAACTGACATAAGTTGAGACTTCTCATTTGTGTACCCCATGTTCTTAACGATAGTCGGAAGGAAAAGTGAGATTGAGTACAAAGGTGTGAAGATACCTGAATAAATGCTAATTAGAGTCTAATAATAACAGAAGCTTAGCTCGAAAGAAATTACCAATAGTGATCAGCATGTGGACATAGATCTTCCAATCCTTCATGGCATCATAGAAGTATTTGATATGGTATTCGTCTGCCAACGATGTACAATCCTCCTTAAGACGACGCTCAACCTCAACCTTCTCCACGGGACTCAGGAACTTGGCCCTAAACGTCCCCCTATTAGTCCTATTCAGCTCAAACTTCCCGACATGTACTTACGTCGCAGGGTAGTCGTTAATGGCCCAGTAAGCAATGACCGCAACGATTAAAGTTACGATACCTTCGAGGATGAAAATCCATGCCCATCCGGGTTTCCCTCCAACACCATGCATCTCAGTAATACCACGGGCCAACAATCCACCAAATGCGCCGGCCAAGGTAGCAGCGGAGAAGAAGATCGCCATCCGGAGACCGCACTCGTGCCGTCTGTACCAGAGAGTGATGTAAAAAGTAACACCTGGGAACAGACCGCCCTCTGCGATACCGAGTGCCATACGTGCGGCCAGAAGTCCACCATAGCTCGTTACCAGCCCCATGAGTGTCATACCTACACTCAAATGTTAATGATGAGCCTAAAAGCTAACAGGGAGCAGATAGGATACATACAAAGACCCCAAGCAACCATGATAGTGCAAAGCCATTTTGAAGGGCTAGTCCTCTTCATCATGAGGTTGGATGGAACCTCTGCCAGGACATACCACGGGAAGAACACGGCAAGTGCGACGTTGTAGTCCAACCCTTTCATATGAAGGTCCTCCTCAAGACCGGCCAGACGGGCATTGCCAATATTCGTTCGATCAAGGAAGGAAAGCCTAGCATAGCTGTTAATACTGACAAATTCATCGCGGAATTTTGGGAATTTCATACAGATATAATAGCGCCAAAAATGGTACTAGATGCCAATCCAATCTCCGAAGAAGTGTTTTTGTCCGTTGCTCATCGAATCCCGCGCTGTCGGCAGACTCGAGAGAGCCCGGCCTTTCGGCATGCGCAATCTGTTCCTTCGCAGCGCTGACATCCCCGCTGGAGATATTGTACTCTCGCAACGACATTGTGTCGAACCTCAAACTTCACGGACCCGGTCAACGGTTGAAGTTCTTAACGCTTAGATGATACTCGAAGCTGTCCGTCACTTGTTATTGTTGTCGATAACGCGTAGTTCCAGAGTTGGGATATTCCGTTTCAAGTACCGGCAACCTGTGAGAGGTCAAGCTGAAGGGAACCTGTGGTGTTTATAAAGAGGGACCTTAGATGAGGTTGACACGACCGCGGGCCTTCGCTCCTTTTTAAGTGAGATTTGGCCTAATTGAGGACTCTCGGCCCAGAGGAACTGCTCTGGGAAGTAATACTCTGCATAACTGCGCGGCAATGGTGTTATTGGTTAGATGTTGTACTCGGGTTATTTAAGGCTATCGGGGGTTGACTAGGGGACCGAAGCACTTGAGACGGGTGGGAGGACAGGGTGGGATCCTAGATATTGCTGCACGAACCTTGTGTACAATCAAACGGGGGCGTACGCACTGGGGATCTTCCACGCACTGTCAGTGAGAAGTTTCTCACACGTCCTGCTGATGTCTCAGTTGGGATCAATGCGTGGCCTATCCTCAGAATCTGCACCACGGGTGAACTCCCTACATCAAAGAGTAGAGTGTCTCAGCAATTGGCTGCAAGCTGAGATCATTGCTATTCAGCGCTGCCTCCGCCTCTGTGTTGGCGAATACTTAATTCTGAGGTAGTGCAGTGATAAAGCACAGATAAACATGCGTTCTGTGTGTGTAACGACTTGTTTCTGCGCCCAAAACAACGTTGGAAATTCTAAGCTATCTAATATGCTCGTTTGAGTGGTACACAGCATCCGGTAAATTGCATCGTGACAGTATGGAGATAGCCTTCCGCTTTCGGGTCACGTATCTAGGCCCATTGCTTTTGGAATCACCCATAGGAAATCTAGATCTGCTAGCGCGGGAATTTTCTTTGAACTTCAACCTCAACAGCGCAAGGGTAACCGGACTCATTCCGGGTTTCTCGCTTTGACGAATGTGGGGAAAAACACGCAATGACTGTAGTACCAGTAGATTTCAGCGTCCTGACGGACATTGTGGCATTGTTGCAGCAGAGATAGATCGAGCCAACCAGGTGGCGACGGTGTACTCAAAACGCGTCAGTACACCGGGTGATGTGTTGATGGAAAATTCCTACTAGTTCCTTCGGATGTTGTACTTGAAACGGCGTCAGCGCCGGACAAAATGCACGAGAGGTAAGATAGGAATGCACCAACGCGTACGAAATGGCAAACATAATATGCCCCAATGACCCTGGCAGTCGACTAGGCTGGTGGTACCGAGCATTCTATCGCACAAGACTGCTAACCAAGGAACAATCCCAGAACTCCCGGGTTTAGTCCCGTCTCTGCTCGAATATATTGCCCTCCCAATACCGTGTATTCATGTAGTCTCCGGTTTTGACGACTCCGGGATACATATCATCTCACCCTGAGCTTAAAGTTATCTCCGAGAAGGTGCAGAAGCAGAATTACATCCGTCGCGGCTATGTAAGGGTAGAGTTTTTCCGGTACTGCAGTACAAAAAGCAACAAGCTGCCCTACATGCATGTCCTTGTCGATCAATAAGTACAGATCTATACTTCTGCTCTACGTTTAAAATGTTAGCCGCATATTATAGCGAATTGCCTATTATAGTTTCTTGTGGAGGGAACCGAGTGCCCACAATCTCGCCTCTCCCCGCATATTTGGTTTTCCCGAAGCTACTCCCGCCCGGCTTGTAGTCCGTTCTTTAGTTCATGGATGGTTGGCGCTCTGATACAAGAGAGGTTTTGCGATGACCCTCGTGTCTATTTGCAATGATATAGTAATCCGACAGCAAAACTAGAGTTCTACATACAGGACAACAGACATGGAGAGATTTGTTGTGGTGTGAAACCGATATGAAGTTGGGGTCGCGCGGTACCAGTTGAGTATTCATGGTCACAGCCAATCTAATACTCGGCACCGTGCCTGCTGTCGGATCAATAAAGTAGCAACTTTCAGCCAATTCGCCGGTAATAAAGGAAACGGGCATCTTTGTGGGCATCTTTTCAATGAAACCACGTAACGTTTCGGCAACCCTGATGATTTCGGAATTATTGTGAATTGTCCCGAAGCTGCTGCCACTTTAGACACTTGATCCTTTCAACTTAAAACAGTGGGCACCAGGAAAGTCATATGAAATAGCCTATATGCGCGCGTCATAGATTTGCTGTAGCGAGCTTTGCGGTAAAAAGTTTATTGTCAGACTGAGGCACCTCCTAAAGGCTTACCACTCATAGTAGTCAAAATAAGAGTCAGGTCAGAGTGCATATCATGACCTACCTGGAACCGCTCGATATAGTATTGATAAAATGAGGTGAGATCCATAGAAGCTTTGCCCAGTGCACCGGCTTTGGTGTAATGATGAGGTGAGATTCGAATTCGCGTTGACGTGCTAGATAAAGCCCAAGATCTACGGGCAGCATCCAGCGTCAATTGAGATGAAGTTACTACCTTGTCCATACTAAAACTTGAGAAACAACTTTTTTGATAAAAGAGTCGCTTATGTCAATGATGAGAGCAAACTGCCAACGATCAGCCCTTTTGAATTCATCATTGATTTTTTTCACATTAGCCCTAGTAAAGCCAGTATCAACCTTGTTCAGGAAGCCCAATAAAATCCGACCAAAAAGATCTACAATGCCATTCACTTGATCTGATCTTCAATACCCGCGTAGTGCCGCGATACGCTAGGGGGTGATTAATACTATGCAGAAGTGAGGAATAGATGCCAAATTAAGGCATCTCTATCTCTCAAGACGACGACCACTTTGCCTTGTTCATTTAGAGGTCTTAAAAAACCACTGCGGCCTACCATATTCAGATTCATGCTTCTACATTTAGAAACACGGCAAACCAATTGGTGAGCTTTGCCGACGGCGCTGTCGTACTTCTCAAATACCTCTCTTTTACGTGGAGATTAAATATTCGCCGGGCACCGGTGTCGAGGTCTAGCATAATCTAATCTAATCTATGCGTAGTTTCGTTAAGGCGAGCCTCCCAGGCAATGTTTTCCTAATATTGAGCTCGAGAAGTTGCTGAAAGCGAGATTATTTATTCAACCCAGAGCGGCTTTTCACTCATTCGCATGATAGAAAAGCTTGTCAAACCGTATGCACACATTTGTCCTATGCTCCCCGGCAACGAACAGATCTCGCATGCTATCACCATTTCAAGCTTCGCAGGTTATAATTATTCCCTCTAGGTCCAGCTACGTTCCTGTCACGAGGTCAGTCACAAGGAGAGATTGATAAAGCATGTATGCATGATTCAAAATCAAGCCAAAGCACGAACTAACCAACAACCCTGATCACAACGTGGACTGGACAGCAAGTGTCAGTTATCATCGGCACGTGGCTGGGATATCATTCTGGTCTCGGAACCAGCGGCCAGCTTGATCTTGGGTGCCATTGTACAATCTTTGCTGAGCGCCTAGCAGAGTCAGACTCATTATTCCCATCCCACCGAACCCCAGCGCCAAAGAGCAACTGTATAGTACAGTAGAAGTAGAGTTTATTAGCAACTGCCTAGGATAGAAGGTACCAGGTTTTCACCTGCAAATTGGACGCTTATCTTGTGGCAATAAGTGGTTAAGGGAGTGAGAGATATCATGCCACCCCATTGTACAACAGATATGATCTGTGTATCGCTGACAAACGTGCAGCAGCGGAGGTTTCAGTAGATTTGTTGTGGTGCTTAAAATGCGGAAGTCTCACTATTGGTGAATCCCAGTCCGACAACCTGCACCGTAAGATGCAGCGTTATGTAGGGCTGATTAATTACAATTCATTGGTGTTGAAATTAAGCTGGTATTCCGTTGAAACTCTAAGCTGCCTATCTACCTAGGTAGGTGCTTGCTGTCACCGGTAAATCTATCTGTCGCACCGCATATATTGCTTTTACTCTATTTTAACGATAGTGCGTTAGCTTCCAGTAAGAAAGATATTAATTGCATATAGGATTACTACCTACTTAAGTACACACATTCTGTGATGGCATGAATCATCGTTTCCGGGTTAGGGTTCCAACAATTGTACGACCTCTATCAACTTGGTGGTCGTCGTTGCCCGTTTCGATAGAACGGCAGTTGTAACATTTTTAGTCAAGAATAAATCGATATTCGATCGTCTGCGTTGATAGAGCTACCAGACAAAACAATCACCTTTGAGCTATAGCTTTAAATACCAAAAGAGTCAATTCGCATCAGTTTAACTGGTCGGATTTGTTAGCTGATCGGCATTTTGGCTTACCACATTGCGGTAAGATTGATAGGATTTCTAGTATTTAAATGTTACAAAAGACTACGGTGGTCACAGACACCTGTTCGGTCGAAGGCACAGAAAAATATCTGGATCCCGCATCACGAAAAGCCCTCAAAAACGCCAAGTGCTCTATACAGCTAATAGGTCATGAAGACTGTCCTGCATACAATCGAGAAAATGCCTAAGCTGTTGGAGAGACATGTTCGAAGAAGAGTATAGTACAAGTTCAATCAGCATGTTTTCCGATTGTACATCCTACTAGAGTTACAGTGCCTGCTCACTACCTTACTTTCTGTCTAGGGTAGGATAGGTCCATAATTGCATACCTTGGGTGCCAGTTCCAGACGCATTTCTACCCTTGGTATTGACAATGCTTGCACTGTTGATATGGTCGCATTTTTGGATCCCACGGTTAGTAACGAAGGTCTTACCTCTCCATCTCTATTTATCTCTCATGGAATTCTGCGAGAAGCGCATATATATACGCGTGCTATCGACTACCAGCTTCTACTGCGGAATCGTTTTTATGTAATTGGTGGTGTACATGTGCATTGTGGTGTACTCGTCTCCGGCTGCAGTAGTGATTACATTCATGCTTGGTGACTGCAAGTGATCAAGCTGTTAATCCTCATGGAAAAGTACAATTCTCTCAGAGTGCGTGTTTGAAGAATGTAGTTTTGGCTTAACCCCCAAGGGCGCGTAAAAAAACGCCCCCTACAGGAAACACAAATATACACGAAGCAAACGCCTCCAGATCTGTACATGTAGCCGCTAGTAACAGATCTACTAAGGGAAGAAAAGAGATGCATGAAACAAATGGCATCAGAACCATAGCCGCTAGTAAGGAACTAACAAGGAAGAAAAGATATGCATGACGCAAACACCTCTAGATCTATATCACCAAGGGAAGAAAAGATACTAATGAAATAAACGCCTCTAGAATCATAGCTCAGTAAAGAACTTATCAAGGAAAGAAGAAAATACACACAAGCAAAAGTAAAGAGCTCGTTCTAATCTCCCCGCTCTTTGGTAACCTTGTAACCTATGAGAAAATTAGCATCCGTTATAGTATCATTCAGGAAAAGGTTAGCATTCATTACAGTATATTTAGGGAAGTTTGCATCTGTTGAGACTAAGAACCCCATCCGAGGAAGCTTCTTTCGATTGCCGATGCCTGAAGGTGCCTTGAAGTTAAATAGGGCCTTGGTGTTAAAGAAGCCTTTAGTACGGATGGTGTATCCGAAAATGGTGTTGTTGTTTAATCATATATTCACTCTATCCAGAGTATGACAGTTCTCGCTGACCATGAACCGGCTAGGTGGTGGAGATCCCCATCCTTTACCCATGGTGTATAGACTTATCGTGTGTTAGCGGATGAAGAGAAGAGAGGAAAGCGAGGAAAGTCTATCTGAGTAGATATCTTCATAATGGCAATCGTATGTAATTAAGAATGATCCCGATCTTAATTACTAGTACATAGGGTAGAACTCTATGTAGAGTCCCAAGGCCGCGAGTGCCAGTCTGAGAAACTAGTCTGAGCAAGGTGCGAGCAACTACCCTATAGAGGGTTCGATAAAAACTTAAAACCTTTATAAACTAAAATTTGTGTATATGGCTATGAAAGCCTTAGTGAATGATTCTGTGTGGCATATGGGATGTTTCTCTAAGGATGATAGCCAGATAAAGGAATAACGAGAACACCGTTTGTTTGTTTGTAATCATATTGCATTCAGCCGCTTGCGGCTATGGCATATACCTAACATATTTCCTCCCCGCTTCTTCCAAAAACAAAAATGAAAGCAATGTCTTGAGCCCCATCAAACCCCTAACAAAAGAAACCGCCAACGAGAACACCGTTGGGTGGGGAAACCATTATCTCAGCTCGCTCCTGTGGATAAACAAGGTACGAGTGGCAACGCCACTGGAGGCTGGGTACGAGACAAGAGAAACCAGACGATAGCTCCAGTTGACTACTCTACTTAAGTACCTTTTGCAGAGCGAACTAAGGCCAGATGAAGAATACAGACTAGGTCGTAGAGTAGCCAACAGAGGCAAACCCAAGCATAAAAACACCCATGATCAAGCGGGGATCCGTACGGCCGCCTCTCTCGCTGCTGCAGGGATTCCCCGCAAAGTTGCTAACAGAGGCAGACCCAGCACCAAGAAAACCAGTGTTCGAGCGGGGGTCCGTACGGCCGCCTCTCTCGTTGCTGCAAGGATTCCCCACAAATGGTCCAGATTTCGGTGTTCGCCAAATTTAAAGACGCCGAGTTAGTTTGAGCGGAGTTTTGCCCGCCAGTGCGGGGGTCCAGGTAGCGGGGACGACGCTGGTATGCGAAACTAGTTGAGTGGCTCCGCACTGAACGTTCAGCGGCTGCGGGATACGTAGCGGGGACTTAATTTGGAACTACTTAAGTTTATCTACTAACAACCTGATCCCCGCCGACACCAACAAATTTGGGCGTCACTCGGATAGTGGTATCGCCGCCCACTGGGCTCGCCTTAGCATAATGAATGATGTTGAGGCAAGAACATGCATGGCGCCAAACTGTTGAATTTGGAATCCGTCTAGTGGCACCGCGAAGGTTGACTGTGCCCACAAGGGGACTCACTCGCAAGATGGTCTGTCCATTGTTTTTAGAATAAACCAAGCGCCGCGGAAGTCCAATGCCTGGTTCTGGTTTATACCCCGCACAACACCAGTGAGAGATCTCGGATTGATTCCATAGAAGAAAGCTAAACCGGGGAGCTCTAGATTGGCGGAGTAACTAGTGCTATCTACCTCTTGGCACTAAATGAATAGAGTACAAGGCGTCTGGTTCGGGGTCTGACAATTAAGATATATTGTAGTCTTCCTACCACACACCGCAGCCGCCAATACCTATGACGATGACAACACGAAGAAATGCCAACTCGAAGTTATTCGAGATATATTTCCTACTACGGGAAAGAGCGCCGGGTACTATTGAATCAGGTATAAACCGGTCAAAACTATCATAGAGTAGAAAACATATATTGAGGGAGCCGTCCTTTGAAGTAACCGTTCCAGCAGTTGGGTCTCGGGCGACGCCCTTCCGGAATTCCAGACTGCCACTATTGCCAATATCGGGATAGGTCGACCTGTCTTGGGACCTGCAGCCGTTGGGTTGACTTGAGACATGTATCAAGATACCACGAAGGATTCCAGATTCGAACGAAGCTAGCGCTTCCGCTCCACCGCCGCCAAATAGAATAGATATTAGAGCAATGTGGGGTAAGTCGTGTCTGCCACGTTCTGTTTTCCCGGCGCTATTTACCCGTAGTTTGGTAGTCTGGAGACAGGCATAGATAGGTATGGATTTGAGGATGGGTTGAAACTAGAGAGGTTGGCCGCACCCCATACAATAATGATTCTAGGTATTTGATAAGTATTGTTGATAGAAGCGATTCATGCAAACGTCTACTCTAGCCCAAACAATTGGTGGTAATGAATGATGGAAGAAACAAATGGAACCTTCGTCCATCGAGAAAAGTAACATAGTACCCACACAAAACAAATGATAGCTACAATTCATGGTCACGCCAGCATCCACTCTGACCAATCCAACAAATATTTTGGCAAGGCAGTTTGGTATTTTTTACAACTGACCTTGGTTGCTAGCGCTGCTAATAGAACGGTGAACACCCCCAAGCCAAGCGAATTCTAACGTGAACTCCTAATTATTTTGTACAAATGCTCGAACGCTGGACTGCCGTTGGTTAATGATCTTATAATCTGTAGGAACTGTAAGATATCCTCATGGCGATCGAGAGGCTCACTCCCAGTTTATGATAGCTGCTACTGCCTTGTTGAAAGCGTATGATGCCACTCTAGATCCATAGGCATAGTATGATGCTGGCTATTACCACCAGCACAACCAGATTGAATGACACGTGTATTCAGCTTCGGCCTTTTGCTTCTGTTTGCGGCCACAGACAAATTGTAAGGTGTTATCCCAAAGAAAACGGGCAATTGTACTAGTATCCATATGGGAGTCTATGTATCCGTGGCACTGAAGATGTGCTGTTATGAATCTAACCCAGATCTTGTCCAACCGGTACGGAGCTGGCATACTTGAACCTGCAAGGTGGAGATGACCTCCCATGTTGATTTGAGATTTTCTATCAGCAGCAATGTAGAGGAGCTTTTAGTATAGGTATATAGCGTTATGAAACTATGAAACTTCGATGCGCTCAGCAACTCTACATCCACTAGTTCACCTTTTTCTTTGGACGGCCACAGTTATGTGTTTCCATAATCGGAGGTCAAATCCGCAGCACGAACCAACTCCATCTGTATACATACATCTATTCCATCGATATCGGACCAAACCCTGGTCCGGGGAACAATGGTTATCAGACTCTCCAACGAACATCCGCATGCGGCGAGGGATTCGGCGTTTACGAACAGAACCATGTGAACAATAGAATCACTGATATAACAGTGTAAAATTAGGGGTAGACGCACTGCGCATGCTGAGATCTTGTTCCAGGAGCGCCTTCCTGTCATCTGTGGATGCACTTTGATTGAACAGACCTTCGATTTCCTAAGCCGCAGGTTTTTATCTAAGCCAATGGTAGAGCAGCACAAGGAATAACTGAGTTTGAGTCTTACATGCATTCCAGGTAGAATTCATAATGCGACGCGTACCCTGGGTCTATTCCGGCCGAGAGCCAAGATCGACCAGAAGCATTTCGGACGTCACAACGGATCAAAGGAATTAATACTACCATTTGTGGATGGCGTGTTTACTTTTATTGAGGTGAACGTCGTCCAAGAAACAGAAGGCTGTGCAATGCATACTTCCATGCAGCCGCAGCGACTGCATGTGTTACCGTTTTGATATGCACTTCATCCATCAGATCTTGAGATGTCAGCCTAAGCACATATCTCTAGATGCCATTTAAAAAAAAAATGATTATAATCCTTCACACCGACGGCTGCTCCTCGGGAGTCGGTGACGTTAGTCCTGACCGTGGATCCGTGTATGTAGCCATATAAATGGTTCCAGCAGAGCAAGTCACTCGTTGACAGCTTGTGATTGCTCTTCGCAAGCTGGAAGAAACCAAATTCGGAGTTCTAACTAACTATGATCATGACTTGGGTCGACTTTATGAGACTGTTAGCGATGGTTGGATGGCACCGAGCAACGTACGGTGTCTAGATGGAGGTATCGTCGGCATTGATAAGTACACCTAAACGGACAAATTCTGAATTCGGAGAATCACCCATATTTGCTAACCTCACGTGCAGGTCTTTCCCCCTGTGCTTTTCTTCATATCAAGTCCAATAGGATTTTGAAAGAATGTATCTTCAGAAGCCGACACGAGTCCTTCCACCATTCCATGCCAGATTTGTTGGCAGAGGCCATGTGGTGTGATTATGACCAGAGAGACCGTCTAGGGTAGATGGCGAATTCGAAAGCGTGGAACCCGTCGAATGGCAAAGAAGAAGCAGATTTTTCACGTAGACCCTCGATGACCTGTTATTGGGCTATAATACTACATCGTTCGATTGGTATGTGAAATACCGGCGAGAGAAAAATGTAAATAATAGTAATGAACCCTAACTAAGTCTCCAATCGTCTGGATAGTGACCTCAATTTCCCCAGTTAACTACCATGGCGGCACGAGTTGTAGCCCGGTAATTCATATTCTTTACATTACACTGTGTTGGAATTACAGACTACCAATTCCCTCTTTGACTCGAGATTTGTCCGGTGATCGAAGGTTGCCAGCTTGCGCATCAAAATCAGACAATTAGTGAGTCTCAGACGCCGTGCGTCCTCTGAGACTACGGTATAGTGCGCACCGCCTAAAACCTCGACAACGATAAAGTCGCTCTGCTAAAGATGTGTCCGAGACTCCGAATGCATGGGACCAATCCTAGAAATTATATTGGTTCACGGCTCTGTAATACTACAGTACTCGAATGATCTAATGATCTTATGTAGGGATTTGCAAGTGAGACGGTCAGAGTGAAGCTGATAGGAAATTCCGGTATTTATCTGTATGTGAATTTGAGGTTGTTTGCGGAGAGGTTTTTTGGGTCAGAACTGTCTCAACTCTGGTCCATTCCCTCTGCTGACATATACTGCCCGCACTTACTTCTGGCGCCTGATTGACTGCAGGAGCTGTTTGCTGAGAAAGCGGGGTATAAAGACTTATCTAACCCCACGGGCACACGCTATTAACTTATGGCCGTGCAATATCCAAATCATGGTCGTGCACGAGACCTTACGGAGTCCAGGTTTAAGGCCATACGCACCATACAGGTGAGTATATACTAGAATGACGTACCCGAAGAAACCTAGCCGCTCAATTTTCTCTCAATCTCTGTAGACATAGCTGGAATTGTAAATAACCGCATACTAGAGGACAAGGGGACCATATTCTTTGCCACCGAACTAGCAAGACCATCCGAGACCCCCTCTGACGTTGCTGTGGGGGTAATAGCTTACTATATTCTAAGATGCAGCTAGGTGCCAATCTGAGACTTTTCTTTAAGGTCACCTAGGTAGTCCAAGAGTGAAAGCTCAGCTCAACCGCATTCTCTGAATCCATTGCTAGGGACGAATAAAATGATGTAAGGAAGAGAGGAGAGATGTGGTTTTCGAACCCTATAGTGGTATTTTCTCGCTTACAACGATCCATACTACCATCAAACGATCATCCAGGCCATGAAATACGTCGATGCTTGGCTTGTGTTTGCGGTAGACGTCTAGCTATTCATGGCGTTTATCTGGGTCCTTTCCAACATTTCTGATGAATTTGATTAATCCGGGAGCATTGCAGAGGTCAGGCTACTCCGTTTTGGAAATAATATGTGCAGATAACTATGTGAATTTCTTTAATACAGGGAAATCAGTTTGAGTACTAAATAGATACGTATGAGCTATATGGAAAAGTACTCAAACCCGCCCTGCATTCTGGCCTGTGAACCCACTTCTCGAACATAGACACCTGTTGCATGTACTGGGTATTCTACGCAATATTTTGGAAGGACGAAGTGCCGTAAGGTGGAAAAACTTTCATGTTATGTTGTATTTAATATTGGCCAATGCGTCGAATGTAAGTATCATGCGTATTGCAGTACGTGATGGTACGTGGCCATACCTTGCTGTACGCAAGCTGCACATCATTCAGTTGCCAAGCTTTAGAACCACAAGTATCACTCGCGTGATAAACTTACGAGTGCTTGACCAACTTCATGATTAGTGATGGGCGTGAGTCGGCTCGAGTCGAGCCTGGGTAAGAAGCTCGAGCTTTTGATGTTAATACTACTATAAATAAAAAATCGAAAAAGACATCTCGGGTATAGAAGGCCGTAGATATTGTCTCATCATCGGGCTGGCAAATACCATGGCACAGTTTCCCATAGTACTACGGGCAATGCTCAGACCATTAGTGACTGCAGTCTGCAGATCGCCAAGTCTCACTGTATTCATAATTTCTGACGGCCCGACCCTGACCGAGCAAAGCTCGAGCCTAAGCTCGAGCCTCGAGGCTTGGAGACTCGGACCAACTCGCAGTTTTTCTATCATGACCCGACTCGGCTCACGCCCATCACTTTATGATCACACAGGCCTGGATGCTCGTACGTGCTTTCGCTTCGTTGATGACTCACCGTACTTTAGCATAGCACAAGGTTGTAGGGGTTCTGCAATTCTTTTTAGGGATCAGGTGTGATGAGCGGTGGAAGATGCATCCCCAAAGCTACTTGGGTTGTACTTTGAATGGACTTCTTTGGTACATATTCCGTTTGTAGCGTTTGCTCTGCAGAGAGCGGAAGCTCAGCCAAAATATTGAGTTATTAACCTGTATAAACCTAAGTGAAGCCCCTAGATAAGTACTGATATAGTATATACAAGTGATGCACTCTCAATAATACTACTACTAATACGCCATGAATGCAATAAACAACCCAAAGTTATTCCAAACGCCCAGAGAAAATAACAAGAATTCCAACATGCATAGAAATCTGCCGTTACCACAGCTTCCACCCACTTGGACGACGCGACCTTTCCACGAGTTCAGGGCTCTTCCGATGTTTCGCAAGACTTGCAGGGGTGTGAGGACGAGGGGAAACCGATCTTGATGAGCGAGCAGACAACCATGACAATGGACTTGAGGACATGCCCCTATTCACAGGAGGTGCAGCAGCTGGCATCCTTGGTGGTGGCAGCCCTATGCTCTCTAGCTTCGCCATATCTAACTTCATTGGGGGTGTCTCGGTCCATTCTTGCGCCATGACTTCCCTCGAAATGCTCAATGGATCCGTTGCTTTTCGTTCTTGGACCTCTGGATGTGGATTGAAGGTAATAATTTCCATGGACCTGGACCTGTGGGAAAGCGTGATCGTATCTCGTTGAGAGCGATGTATAGACTCCTCCTCGTCATCAATTGGCATGAACTCGGGGAAGTCGTCAAGCGTGATGACGCTTTCGATTCGACAGGATACCAAGGGCAGGTCCGGGACAAAAACGACCTCTTTCCCATAGTCTTCCTGGGAGCAGTTCTCCAAGCATGGTTGGATCATATCCGGAGTCTCGCTGGCATCATCGATAATTGTTACCCCATCCCAATTTGTCGCAGTGATAGTTTCGCATCCAGACAGCGTTGACGTGTTTCTGTCGACATAGTCTTCGTAGGTATCTGGGCATGATGATTGGTACGTCAACCATTCGTCTTCGGCATTATCTTTGTCTTTTTCGTAATTTGACGCCTCAGAAGCGCTATCTTTGATAGTAGACCAATCTGCATCAGCCGAAAAAGCGTCTGTAATGCATGATTGTGGAGAGGCAGCGGAAATTGGCTCGGAAAAGTCGCGGGTCATCAGTCTAAGAGGTGTCCAATCAACAGGACTGGTGTCAAGCATGCCTAGCGGTCCCAGGACTTCGAATTTTCCGGGAGAAGCTATGAATAACAATATCAATTGTTGGCCATATACATCTGGCTATATATGCGGAAATGAGACTTACAACTGACCGGTCTCCCATCGTTCACCGTACGCAATTGACTCAGTCTCGAAAACTTGTTATTTCTCTTGACACTGACTCGGCGTCCCGGGACCGGTATGTTTAGGCGGCTGACTGAAGGTGCAAAAGTACCTGCCATATTCCAGCTTAAAACGCCCTATTTCAGAAAGCTGTTAGCGAGTGCCTTGCCTTATGCTTGAAAATATACAGTATATACCTGCAACGGTCGATGGATAAGTAGTTGAAAGGCTAGAAAATAATACCCCTCAAAAAACAATCACCGGATGCCAAAAGCCTTTCCAGAGGCACAAGTGCCGACAGGGGGATTTAAAGTTCTTATATTCTTTTCCAGATTATCCACAGTTAATAGCAAAAAGTGAGCGTCCCTGACCTACGCCACTTACAGTAAGCCTCCCGCTAGAAGTGCAACGTAGATTGGCTGAAGGAGATTGGTGTGACACTAAAACGCCAATAAACGATTGCGGGACCCAGCGCTCACGTGGAAATGCCTATCTATTTTCAACTCTCCTTTATACGCCTGGAAGGCGATCAGCAGCGTTGTGTACAGAATTGAAATTACCGCTACTTAGCTGCTCCGGAACTGGATGTTTTTGTCTACAAACCCCCTTTCCCCTGCGACTAATCTCATAATGAACCTATTTTTCAGCTCTTTCTCTCGGTTTCTAACCTGAAGGCTACATACGGGGAACGGAGACACAAATATGGTACGCAAAATTCAACGAAGAAACCAAACTTGAAACTTGTTTCAGCTTCCAAGAGTGCATTAATTGTGCTCGCTACCGGTAAACCGCGTGGAGTGCAACGTCTTTACCGCCTTAATACCAAAGGGTATTGATCCAAACACCCTCAGTATGCTCAAGTAGAGTACTGACCAATGCTTAAAACATCCCAGCCTTGAGCCCTCATGGTAGTTATCGGCACCAACATCCCTTCTTGAATCACAGCTCCAGATGTCTGAATGGCCTACTGCAACCTCCGCTATCGCCCTACTACGGAGAGCTGTTGCACAACTACCGTCTTATGCCGCACTTGCTCTGGGAGTTGTCCCACAGGAAACCCAAGTACACACCACCTTTGAAGAAAGGCTATTTGTGAGGAGAAAATGACGAAATATGGGAGAGGCTCCTTCCGACCTTGGTCCTGCATGGTTCACTCGGTACAAGGGGCAACAGTAATGTATACTTGCACATCTGAAGTACCCATTCGTTACAAAAACCACCGGAAGATACATTGGCGGGCGTCACTTTATCCTTGTATCGAATATGTTGATTAATTAAATTGCTAACTTTTTGTGTAGTGTGGAATTGCATCCATAATCGGGGACCAAAGGATCCATTTTCAGGTCGTTGGGAGCCGGATTTGGATCCTTTTCCACCGCGTGAAAATACTTCCTCAATACCTTGTAAAAGACCCTTGTATGTCTCGAATATTTCCCTTTCAATGTGCGCATGTGGCAATCTCTCAATTCACTGGCGCTTTGCTTCAGTGACGGGCTTGTTAAGGCTCACAAGCTAGCTGGCACGGCGTGATCATATCGCACGTACGTTACCCGGCTGACTCTTAATCTACTCAACATCATCGAAGTCTATCGAATCTCAAAGCTCTCTCAACATAAGCCGTATTGAAACAAAACATCGCAAGTAACCCCTTCCCTCCGCACACGTTAGGCTCAAATGCTAACAAAATATGTTCAAGGATGCGCCAAAGCTCGGCCTCTCATGCTATTATTGACCGCTCTCTTTGTCGGGCACAGTATCACATCCCTTTGGTCGAAGGCAATACCGATAGCTGCAAGCCTCCTCCTTGTCATGGTCGGAATTGTGCAACAGCAAGCCGGCAAATAGTATAAGTGGATCCCTATGGCATGGTGCACGACGCAAGGCAGAATCAATGGGCAGAGTAGACCCGACGATCATATCAGTGTACGCCATCCCTACGTGTGGCCGCGCTCACATACTCTCGAAACATTATAGAGTGGAGTTCTCAGGTGCTCACGACACAAGGCGGGTCGAAGTTGGCAACTTCCAGGCTGGAAAATCACATCAATGCGGTCCTCGGTCTAGTGCTCTCGAAGAAGTGCTCGAAACTCCCAAGAGAAGGGAATATTGCCCAACTGCTAAGCCACAAGGTGTATAACTGCGACTAGATACGCCCGAAACACCCGAAGAACAGGTCTACATGACACTCACTGCACATAACGCAGAGAGCTAATTCGCGCAACTGATATGCCGAGAGCCCGTGGCAATGCTGCAGCTGTGGACGACGGTATCATATTCAAAAATAGCTATGCGAGAATGCATGAACCTATATCTGCAATAATGAAGTGGTAGGTGAGCTGTTACAATGCGAGGCTTCTATCCAAACAGATGCGTTCGAAACACTCGATGGCGGGTCGAAGGTGGCAACTTCCGGGCAAGGAAATCACATCAATGCGATCCTCGATCCAGTGCTCTCGAATACTCCCATCTGGTCAAAGGAATGCCGATAGCTGCAAGTCTCGTCCTTGCCATGGCCTGATCAGGCCGTTCGGAGGTGCAGCCTGGCCTGACTGAATGGCCTATCAGGCCACCAAGCGTGTGGCATCCAGTAGTAGGAGGTGTATAGTGGCTGGAATACCGGCTATCCCTCCAAAAAAGGGGTAAATGCGGGCTTACAGGCCTACTGTGGGATAAGGAGCCGGAGATGTATCGTAGTTGCGCGGCTTTCGTTTCTCCTTTTTAGTTGGTGGAAGACCGAGCTTGTACGCCGGAAATTCGTTCACTATCGCTAATCCTCGCTGAATCAATACTTTCTAGCTCATAAGCAGTTGTGTATTAAGTGCACGACATTCCCTCTCCCCTGGAAATACCAGACACTGTCCTTACCGTACTGCGGACACGCTGGTTTCTGGCAACGCCACATCTGAATCAACTCGGTCATATGGTTATTATTTGTAGATTGTGCATCTTCGGCTGCTCGTCGGAGTTGTTCCGTAGCGGTTCCTTGCCTAGAGCCCGAACGCAGAGTCTGCCGACACCTTTGCCTGCAATTCTTCCTCTCCGATCAGTGGATCATTATTGTCCATGCCTCCACTTGGCGGAATGAACGAATAGTCCACTGTGTATTCGCACCGGATGCTCCAACTTCAGTAAAGTTGAATTCCTATCGGCTCTCGCATCAATTCGTGAACAGACATTCAAGCAGACCACCATTCTCTCTGCGTTCCGGTAGACTGGCCTTATTCCGTTTAACCCAGAGGTTGGACTGAGTAAAGTACGCCGTGAGCCTACCCCGCCTCCACGCACACCGGAACCCTCGCCCAAGTCTCCTCATACTCCAACAATTCCTCTCACCATTCGAACACTCAAGTGTCAAGCAGACCAGCTTGAGGAGGCGGCAGAGCATGCTTCTTCTACTTTTCAGCGCCAACTTCGAGCCTTTATTGCTGAAAGTCTTGTACAAGCACATGATCAATGAGACTGTCGCGAGCATCAAGAATGTGTTTGAAGCTGCTGTTCGTTCGCTAGCTCGTATACACGCCGCTGGGTTTTCGCACGGGGACATCAGCCCCTCCAACATCATCTATTCCACCGAGTGGCGGACCGCCGTATTTGTTGACCTTGAGTCAGTGCTGTAAGACACCTATGTTGCTATCCTAATAAGAGTTACTGCTAACGGTGCTGCTCCCATAGCCCGCTTACAGAGCGTTTGGCGAAGTATGACAAGGCGTGTTTGAGGATTGCTTTCAGGGGACTTGGGCTGGACGAAGGATGGATGAAGGAGGCAATGAAATGAACCACTTGTAGTGGGCGCTTTTTTATGAAGGAAAGGGTGAGAGGGTGACAAACATGATGTTCCTGCGCAATATGACGTTTTCCCGTTCTCATGTTCCTCTTCCTCACTCGGAGGTCCGAAAGTGCCTACAGGGTTCGAAAGAGTCTTCTTGGTACACATAAATGGTGCTCTTTCCCGCTTTCAATTATATTCTTTTCAACGCATACCTCCGATATTGTTGACTCCACTGTCCTCACCCACTATTCTGAACTATCTTTTCTCTTAATTCGTGTTCTGTCCGTTCACCATGGCTCCTGAAGAGATTCGTCGTGGACATCGGCAGCATAGCCTCCCGTCCGAGCACTATGTAAGTGCCGTGGTTGAGCTCGCACACCACTGCTCAGAACAGAGTGCATGCAGAATCAAACAAGCACCAGACTCTGGAGACCAAGATATTGTGGATCAAGTAAGTCCCACTATTCGACTGAGCCCTCTAGGTTGTGCGAGAAAGTCAAGCAGTGTTCTACGAAGCTTCTGGAGAATGGTGATGTAATTGTAAGAGAAGAACGACCGCCCGCCTTTGAAAGGCAACTTTTATCGGTCCTGTCCTTGAAGTGCTGGAATGGACTGACATGCGAAGCGGTGAACTTGTAAGGTCGGGAATGCGGGGCGGGTTTGGTTCGTCTCATGATGCATTACAGTGCTACGCAATGTCTTTCACTCTGAATACATCATGACCTCTCCCTATCTTCAAGTCTCGTATCGGATCACGGACCGCAACTTGAGCCGACGTTGCGGTGCTTGCCGCCGTCAAATTGGTGCTCTGACTCGGAGATCTCGAGTATACGAGAGACCGCAATGTCATACGCTTCAAAATCAGCCACAAGACCGTCTATGGATGCGACCAGCCTAGCAACAATGTGCTTCCCTACAACAATATTGTCGACGCCCAAGGATAACTGCACAAAGCGCTTCCCTGCATTGTCAGCCGACCAAATCGCTGAGGGTTATCAGCTTGCGGTATGGTTTCATATGAGAACCTAGCAGTTCAATAATGGAAACTGTGGAGTAGTTTTTCGGCTAGCGGATGTTGTCGTTGTGGAAAAGACCGCGCAATATGAAGAGGAAGTTGATGAAAAGGCTAAGGATCTCTACTAAAAGAGCAACTAAACTTCGTTTGTACTATAGCTGCTTGTACCTTCTTTAAATGAAATACTCCCATATGCGTATACCTTTGTTCACGAACTTCATGGTCCCAATTGAGCGCAGCGAGAGCTCCTGTGGGCAGCCGAAGGGCGCAGACATAGGAAGAGCGGGTAACCGGTAATTCTGTAATACAAGTCATGTGACTTTACCAGAACGCGCTGTGGCCATTGATCACGCAACCAGAAATTTAGCATCTAAATTATCTGTCGCCTGACAGGGCGAGAGCAGCGAAAGAGGTTAAGAGGGAGCACGATTACGGGTAGAGCGGAATAACTAGTGGATTGCAAATCGTATTGACGAGGTTCTATCTCCGCAACTTATTTACAGAAAAACCCACTTCGAATGCCAAAAGGCCTATACCCAACTTTCAACAGCCCCGCAGATGGCCGTCCAGCTGGCGCCATCACTGCAGCATATTCTATTGCTAAAACCGTTGGTATCAAAAATAATATCGATATCCATACAAGATGTGTAGAACCGGGTGTCTGCTGTTAGATGGCGTATTATATTTGGGTGGACGTCTGACCTCAATCTGATCCGTCTTATCCCGATCCCGAGATCCAGAAAAGTTCCATACCAAATATACCGTGTAGCTGCTATTAGCGGAAATCCCCTCAGTTGGGAGGGTAAAAGCGCTGTGACAAGGTTTATTTACGTTGCCCCGTTCTAAAGCCTTTGGGGAACCATTTCCTTCGACACAACTCCCGTCATCGAAAGGTTCAAGAGCTGCTCGACGAACTCGAGGACGAACTCGAGAGAAAGCTACTGTAAATAAAGCATTCACTGATGTATTCCTAGTGTCTAAAGCGATGTGCATAATGTTGGTATTCAGATTAGACACTTATACTTTGCATTAGCGGCTTTTTTGTTAACTAACTGTCGGTAACGAGGAATGTAAATGCGCATGGAGCTGATCCCCTGCTCAACAACGGTACAAAATCTGACTAAGGACCTTACCTGAGGACGTATATGTGAGCCCGGTATCGCTGCTGACGGTAAGAGTTTTGGTCTTTGGGGAGTTAGGATAGCTGGTGATACTATGAGATATATTCTTTTTGGCTGCGAGGATGCAGGGAATGGGAAGTTCCGGCGAGAGTTGGGGTGATCCCATCCACCCACTTTAAGTACACATGACACTGCCCTCTTCATAAGGCGTGAACAGAGAGAAAGCACCCAAGGGGTTATACTCAACCGTCTTTTCCGTTCCACCTGAACGCCCGGGAATCACCCCCGGCCTAGCCATCATCCTCCCAAACCATCATTCAAATTCCGTTGTCATCTTCGTGAAAGCCTAGCGACATATCTTTACCACTTAGTCTTCTCGTATAGCCACTGCTATTTGTGGAAAAGTGGGGTAATGCTGGGGACCGCCAGCAGCTTTATTTCATCGGCATCAATCTGTGGCGAAGTGGCGAAGTGGCGAAGCCAAAGGTATGGCCCATCGCAAGGTCTGCAACGTCAACCAAGGAACCTTTGGTTGGCTGTGTAAAAGCAGGTGGTCGTGGCGTTAATGAAGTCCCGATCGAAGTCAGCACCACATCCCCACCAGTTTAGCAAGTGAACATCGATACTAATTTGAGTCAGATCAACACTGTGCCCCGCCGATCACTCGCATGCTGTCAACTGTCAAGATGAATCCTCCGAGACAACAATTTGGTAGAGTACTCTATTAGGCGAAATCAGAAATGTTTCAAGCTCAATCCATACAATTTTTCATGAGAGCAGGGTTTGAATATTCCCAATTTCACCTTCCATGACTGAGTATGTACTCTATTCTTACAGAGCACAGGAGAGTAATTATCGGTAGATGAAAGAGAGCAAAAGAAAGGGCGCTAAAGGTCTCGAATCTTTGTGTTTACAGTACACATATAGCTCCTAACGTTTATAGCTCCTTGCACTGCTAGCTAAGCTAGGAATTAGTTCCTGTATGTTAGACCTTGATTATGCAAAGGTTTCGAAGTTCAACGGTAGCAATCAGTTGTACTTACCGGGTCTACTACCGGGAACAGTTGCTAGCTCTAGGAGTAGCTATAGTAACACGACCAGATACTAAAGATACTCTCATTCCCGTATTCGTCGAAAAATTCGGTAAAAGGCAGTGTCTAACCCTTACTGCTCCCTGATGGTATAGATGTAGTAACAAGAAAGTTCGAACGCAATAATTTGATATTAAAAATCGACCATTGTATCATATTTAGTAAATGGTACCCATTTCGATCAGTCTCAAACCATAGATTTTCCTCCAGCCATAGCATAAGAATTGGAAGACAGATTCCGAAGTGATACAAATTGCCCCTCCCAGCACTAGAAGAGTCCTGAACCTACGAAACACGCACTATAAACCAAAAGTAGAAGTAACCAGCCAAAAAGGAATCCGGTATCTCGTGTACAGAATGAAGTAGTGGTCGTGAATGTCGTCTTATCGTTACCTATCACCTAGCTCACGAGGACTCACTCTCCTCCTCGCCCCTATTCGGACCACCCTGAATCTCAAGCAAGTCGCTTTCACTCTGGGGGCCTCCTCCGCCATTTGCCTCACCTCCCACAAGTTTCTTCAGCTCTTTAACTTCCTTAGCCAGGGCACGGACCATCTGGCAACACTTGTCCTCCTCCATATCAGGGACTGCATCCTGGACTTTCTTACACCATCCTTCGCGTTCCATATCAATATGGCCCTGCAGTTCATCCCATTCCTCAGTTTCATCGTCATCTGCCTCGCCTTTCGCACGATTTGCAGAAATGCGTCTTGCCTCGCGACTTTCGACAAACGCAATTATGACCATGATAGGTGAGTAAACTGGGGATATTTATCAGCTAAATACCCGATTGTTATCCACACGGTCAATTACTCACCAACCGCCATAACCTTATCGTTAAGCTTTGCGTAGCGTTCCCTGGAGAGCCACCATTCAAAGGGAATAATGAGACCAAATATCTCAATGAGGTTGAAGGGGGGAAGGAAAACATTCTCGTCAGGAGCTCTGACAAACTGCAGTGTCTTATGCGCAAAAAGTGCAAGATACTCATCGATCGCGTTCTCGGTGATATCGCTATAGGCTTGCCCGTAGAGTGCAATCAGGATATTTAGAAGGATTACCATGACAATGAAGGTGAAGAGGTAATAGAGGATGAGTCCAAATGGATGGCCAAAGTTCTCGAACCCGTCAAATTCCGGTGATCCAAGTATGGCTTTAGTCATTGCTGAGAGCACGAAGTATGTGTCGTCTTTAACGGTGTCTGCGTTGTCGAGGCCGATGAAGCCTTGCATGAAACCAATGATAACAACAATGAGGAGAGCGAAGAAAATTAACGACTCAAGCATCATGACTAGATTCATATCATCAGCACTCGGAGGAAATAGAGGATCATGCCGGTTATACCTTTTAGCACGACTAACATTGCCCCAAAGAAGCGAATTGAGTCCAGATATAGAAGCATTCGCGACCAGATTAATGGTGAGACGCAGGCAAGGAAATTGTAGGAAAGTGTATTAGAATTCCTCCTCTGTTCCGAATCTAAGGGATGCGCAAGCGCAATCATCCTCAAAACGAATGAAACTCCCAGCATAAAGTAAAGCGTTAAATTGAAGACATTCCAGAAGGAAAGATACAAAATGCCTACTTTCCTCAGTTTCGACATTTCATCCGCGATGAAGGAGAGAGTCAGTATGTAGAGAATTCCTTCCGCAGTGTCGATATCGCCACGAGAATTTCTAGAATCATGGTTAGTGAATAAATAATTCAATGGGTGGCTGGGGTGAACAAACATTGTATTTATGGAAGCTGTATAGAGCACTAAGTATAAGATTGATACCATAACCTGAAACAGATTCTGATATTTCGGCGCTCGGATACGATCATGATCGAAGTGCACCCAGAAATTCTTGTTTGCTATATGCTTGTAGCCGGTGAATTGCATTGGGTCTTCCAAATCTTGCGAAACCCAGCCTTTCCAAAGGCAATGAATACATTTTTGGAAACCCGATGAACCAATGACTGTGGTGGCATGGAGATCAACTGCTTTCTCGATAGCGTTGCTAGGAGGTGATTCCTTGCCGTTCTTCAAAATGGAGAACCGCTTAAGAAGGACTTCTTGGAACAAATAGTCATGATCCTCGTAGCTTTCAATGATAATTTTCGCGACGACTTGACATGCTTCGGCACGAAGAATATTGAGGTCTATACAATCACTTAATTAGGAGGCTTCTTCACGAGTACTTAAGTATTTGGACCTACTAGCATCATAAAGCTCAAGGTGAGACTTTTCACGGTCAATCAGTCAGCTAGTTCGCATTTCGTAGTACAGATACAGTGCTAACCAGTCTCTTGAACCAGCGCAGACAGATGAGAAGACAGAAAACTACACAAGCGCGGTCTTCATGTCCTCCAGCTTCACGAGCAAGCTGGACGACGGAGTGAGTAATGACTTCACTAGGGTATGTCAGTTGCTTATGCTCGACTTTTGACAACCTATGGCTGTGTACCTATGCGGTCGTGTAATCTGCGTTTCCTTGAGTTCGCATGGAACAGCTTGCTCAATCAGATGCTTTAGCCGAACCGCCACTTCAGTGACTCTATCAAACAAGTAATCAGTATCTATGACATCTGCCTTTGATATTGGATTGGAAAAGACACCTTTTGGGCGGAATCGCATAACGCACGTCATTATCGCCACGACCGTGAGAGAGGAGAGACTGTCGAAATTCTTCTGCTACATCGCGCCCACCACCGTCACGCTGCCTGTCCGAGAAACTGAAGAGCGACTGGAACGAAGGCATTGTGCTCAATCCCGTAGAAATTGAAGGGGTAAAGCAGTGAACGAATTTCAGTCTCCAATCCCCGGAAGATAAGTCTGTAGCAGTGGGGTGAAATTGGAGGAGGCTGGAATTGTCTCTAAGAAGGAGCACGCATCTGCGCGCCGGCTATTGTGGAGAACCTTGTATTTCAGTGACGTCTTCCCAGATTCCCTTCCCAGATAAAGCTGTAGGTGGACTGTTAGGTAATTACTGGCCTCGTACCCCGGCCCTTGATCTCACGTGATTTGACACTAACCGAAATGTTGAGTCTGATCCAAATTGAGACCATGAATAAAAGTGAGATGAAAAGGCCTAGAGACATCACTCCACCAAAAATTCAAATTACCTCCAGAGAGCTGAGCTTTTGGGGGGTATTAGTTTACCCCTACCTGAGTCAATGCCGAGCATTTTTTTAAAGAATTCCACCACATGGGCACTCACTGCAGCCTTAACCTGGGATCATTGCTAGCTTGACCTGGTCACTCTTGTTCACTTTACACCACAAATTTTGCCTGACTTGCTTAGTACCCCACATAAACTGTATTTCCTTTACCCTAAACTCTTCTTTCTGTGCAAACCCAGCTCAAACCCATAGTGTTGAAATTTTCACTGGGTTGACCTATGAACTTTGTATGGAGCGATGTCTCCAGGCTCTCACAACTCCATTCCCTTGTAACACTATTCCCTTTTTGTTACTTCCATTTTCATCTTAGTGCAATTGAGAGCCTGATTCGAGGCCAGGTAATTACTGGGATGTGAAAACGTTTCCCACGCGGCGCATTAACACCAATCACGATTCACGAAAGACGCATCTAGATCTGGCTGATACCCTCGCCGAGTGTCACCGCAAAAGCAAACACTATTGTAAATTATCTTCATAACAGGTACTCGGTAGGGCTTGGAAAGTGCACATTTGGGATACCTTTTTGCTGTAGTATTAGAGACTGTGGGCCCTGCCCTTTTTCAAAAATCTCAGTTAAGAATCTTGCTCTTAACCGTGCTGCTACCGCGGATCTGCTGTAGATCTTACCGGAACTCGTAGGTGAGAACTTTGGAAAAAGGGCGAAGCCTACTCCAAGCCCCAGTATCGAGTACTTGCGCGAATACGGCAGAGTGCTTCACCAAACTGCAGCCACAATCACATTCAGACTATCATTTCAGATAAACGATTCGACTCGATCAATCACCTCCGCAATAGCTATGCACGCCATAATCAAACCAGTACCTCACTCAGCATCATCTTGTCACGCGTACTACGTCCGAGACTATCTTGTCGCCTTTTCCGCTTCGACTTCGCTCAACACATTGCGCAGAACTTCCTCCCGTCGTCTCAAATGCTGCTCCAGCGCATCTACCTGTTCTTTGATCATGTCCAGATCATCCCTCACAGCTTTCAAACTCTTTCCAGTCTCAATGCTTCCACTGCCCTCCTCCAAGCTCCTCAGCTCCTTTCTCTTGTAATCTAGCATCTGCTCTAGTTCGCGCTTAACCAAAGCAATCTTCGATGCTCCAGCAGCACCGTGACGGTCACGATTGCGACGCTTTTCGGCGGATTCTTCAGCATCTACTATCTGTTTTTCGAGGTCTACAAGTTCGCGCTTCAGACGGACTTCTTCCCAATCTTCGTCTTTGGTTGCCCCAAAGTCGGTGCCTATATACACATGTCAGCACCTCAGTGAGCTAAGACAGTTGGTGGCAGTTGACTACCGGAATGTTTGTAGCCCGAGGACCCTCCAATTCCCAACCGTGTGATGTAACTCTCTCCAAATGCTGCTTTCTTCCCAGATATCGTGCTCCTGTCTAGTGCGCCTGCTCGTTGCGGGGGCTTCACCGATTCGATGTCGTAGTTAATCTTGTTTTGCTCAAAGGAGCTCCGAAGCGATGGTGGAACGGATCGCGGAATGCGGTAGCCCTCGTGGCGGTTGTTGAGGATGTGTAGGTAGACAATGCATTGATCCTTTCCAATTGTGGGGGTTCGAGAAGGGTTGACCAAATTCCTACGGAGTCACAGTCGGTGAATAAGCTACGAGTGCGTGAGGAAGCGTATAGATAAACGGAACGAACCACGCGAAGGTGATGTCTGTGTCTGGAACATTGATTTCCGAATATAAGTCGTTGAGTGCGGCAACTAAGCGCACGGGTTAGCCCATGGCATTTTTGTCTTTCCCGTGCAAAGTTCCCCCTCACATGCAATCTGTCCATGGGCGCCAGAGTTTGCCATATAGATGCCTTCATACTTCCTCTTATCCTCCGGGCCCATATACCACTGAAAGTCATCCTTAAGCCCGGGTGTATCGTCGTCATCACCGGGTCTCTCGAAGCTCTCCCCACCCGAGGTCAATGCTGAGTCCGCCTGCACCAGATGCGCCTTGGTCTCAGGTACAAGCCAATCGGGCAGCTTCGATGGTACCGACCTTAGATCTCCGTTAATGATCTCGTAGATTAATCGCATTGCGACACAGAACTCCTCAAAGTCAAGGTCGCCATCTTTGTCGATGTCTGCAAGGTCCCATATCTTTGCGAGTTGGTTGTCTGAGAGGCCGGAGTTGCGAAGGATAGAAGAGGCCTGGTCGCCGGTGATTTTGGTGTTGCTATGAGAATGGTGCGAGAAGATCTCCCAGTATTTATCAACGTCGGCCTGAGAGATTGGTTTTTGGGACATGGTGGAATATCGAGAGGGTTGAAATACCCGGAATGCTAGTAATTGCAGTTCCTAACGGTGCATAAATCGTGGGTATACGAGCCTGAAGAAAGGAAGAACGCGTTATTAGGCCATTCGTTTCGAAGAGCTAGCTTAATGTATAGTATCGCCACGTGATGACCCCCTTCAAATCAAGAGACATCAATCGTGATTCGAGATGGAGATAATCGACGGTCATCTCACTCGTAATTTACAAATTAGACACTGAATTCATGAAATGTAATATCTCAAACAAGCAGCAAAAGGCAGATTGACATTATACGCTCTAAAACACAACTTTTCCGTCCCAACCAACGCCTCAAAACAAGCAAACATTACTGTTACAAAGGCCAACCGCAAACATTCCTATTGAGGATTATTCCTGGCCCATCTGTGCCATGATCTTCTCCAGCAAAATATGACTCGTCTTGCCCAGTTTCACTTGTCCATTCCTGGTCTTCGCGGACATGGTCCTCTTCCGTATTTCTCTTTTCCGCGTTTTCTGTTCTTGCTCTCTCCGCTTCGCCTCCGCCTGCCGTGCAGCTTCTTCTCGCTCCTTCTTCTGCTTAGCCGCAAAGGACTCCTCCTTCTTGTATGATGAAGTCTTCGGTTTCCTCTTGCGGCTCTCTGCTTGTGTTTTTTCGGGAGTTTCTTCTCCATCTAAGATAGCTTGACGGTCTGGGTGGACTCCCACAGGCTCAATTTCGGCTTCGGCAGCTTTGGACTCGGATTCGGTAGTCTTTGCATGGCGTTGTAGGCGTTCCTGTTCAGCTTCTTCGAATAACTTTTGCGCGCGAAGAACATTAGGGTCGGTGGCTGGATTGGCGGAGGAGAGTGTTTTGCTGTATTGTTTTCTGACTTTCGCCTTGTGGATCAAGGTTTCCTTTATCTTGGTAACTTTGCGCTTGTAAACACCATCGGGCAGATTCGCAGGACCAACGGAGAAGCCTTTCTTCTTTCTCTCCGTAGGCGGCGGTTTGCTGTTTGGCCGCTCTTTTCCCATAGTTTGTTTTATTGGAGATGCAGGGAGGACAAAAATGTTGGTACTGTGTGGCGTTGCTGTTCTAGATTGTGGTGATCGGTTCAGCAAGCAATGTCGATTCCAGACCTCCGCCAAGCCCTGCATTCGAGAAGTTTTCTTGGTTGATTTTCTTACTGTCAATAAAGTCGTGACGCCGAAAATCCCACCGTTCAACTCCGGCCGCCGTTATTCCTCCGTTCCCGCCTGCGCCGCCATCGAAAGCTGCATCCATCCCGCCAGCATCCACGGTTTTGAGCAATTGCTTTCATCGGTTTGTTGACCTGTGGATGCATTGAGGGCATGTCTTACGGCACCAGCTTCATCTGGATTTTTATTCAAACGGGTGCCTACCCCCCGATATCTCTACATTTGAGTTGCAAAGACCGACCGATTGGCTGATTTCTCGAGAAGAATTCAATTTCATAGCACTTTTATTACGGTGACTCTTTTGTGGACATTTCGACGCTTCCGGGAATGCTGGAACGGGTGGCCGTCCACCGTCTGGAGTCCAGCGGACTGCGTCTTCTACGAGGTGGACGGCCACGGAAAAGGATGCTTCATTCTGCGTTTTGGGTGCATGGCGGGGGGGAACTTGATATTGCTGCCGCAGCCGCAAGTCTGTTTGGCGGTGGTGGATGTTGTGGAGAGGAAGGTGGATCTACAGAAACGATGCCGACGCTCCAGCAACAATTACTACAGGCAAATGCTACCTGGAAGCGTGCCGATCCTATACACCTGGACTTTCTATATCCATCTGGGGCTTTAGCTTTTCTCCGGCATCTTGGCAGAGCTGTTCCACGACGAGAAGGAAGTCCTATGTTTTCTGTTGGTAGCGGCAAGAGGGAATATTCTTCCTCGACACAGCTCCCAGCATCGGAAGTCGCGGACCCTAATCACCAAACGCAAGAAAAGGCGTTACTGATTACACACGCTGTACCAGAACCAGGGCTTGAGCGTCCGGAAGACGACCATTTTGCGAATTTGGACGAATTTATGAAATCCCCACAACCCGGACGCTACGAATCTGCATGGTACCATTACTGGCATACGAAACCAACAAACAGCAAGAAGGTAAAGATGAACAGGAGACATTTCATAGTACAATATATGCTTCAATCCAACCACAAGCAGGAATGGATCCGGATTCTTTCCTTGCTTATCAAAAGATCTCAATTGAGCTGGACAAACGTAGATTATGAGTCCGCCGTCAAATGCTACATTCGTCTAGACCACCCGGTTCGGGCCCTGGAAATCTTGCAAAGCAACGTGAAAAGAACCCGTTCGTCACGGAATTCCGGCTTCGAAGCATTCATTAGGTTTTATGTATTGCGTGAAAGATGGGATCTGGTGATGGAGGCGTGGAGGATTTTGAGAGGGGCGGAGGATGGGATCGTTCAAGACCGGGCTCGCGATCGCATGATGCATCTTGATACAACGGCATTACCCACTTTGCGAGACCCCGAAAACTTCCCGAAGTTTGTCGAGAAGGTCAGAAGGTGGGCCGATACGATTCCCGAGCGAGAAAGGCTGGGGCAAGCTCCTCCTCTTGACGATGAACTGGCGGAAACCCTCATGAAAGGTTGCCTTTCCTACATCACTCGACCAGAAGCTCCATGGATGGGTGTACTTTGGGAAGACACTTGGTTGTACATCAGGCACAGATATGGCTGGATGATAACAAAAAGTGATTGGGAACGGACCATATCATACCTTGCTGGAACTTTCCAAGATGACAAGGCTGTTTACCGATATTCCCGATTTCGAGTACACAAACCCAAGGGCATGTCTCTGGACGTAATGAACCAGGTTCTCCGATGTTATGCAAGGTTGGAAGATCTCAGGGGGATGCAAATACTCTGGGGCGACATTCTCGTCTTTTCAGACGCTAGACGGCCGAACCGCGAATCCTATTCGATTTTAATGGCGGCACTTGCGAGACGTGGGGACTCGGGGGGCGTAAAGGAGTTACTCCGAAGGTACATGGAGGAATTTACTCTAGAGTCACCGCAAGAATTATCTCACATCATGCAAGCGCACATAGAACGAGGAGAGCTCCGTGATGTCGTATTCTGGTTCGAGAGCATGCCACGCGAATATGGAATTAAGCCCGACGTTGTCAGCTACAACACCCTAATCAATGCATATCGCAGAGTGGGAGACGTTGATGGAGCTGCAAGACGTGTGCAAGAGATGTTGGATTGTGGATTGAAGCCCGATACTACTACCTATAACACCCTCTTGAAAATGTGTGCAAGTCGTGGCGATGTAGCTGGCGCTGAAAATATATTCAATCTGATAAAACAGAGCGGGTTCCAGCTCGACCCGTATGCGTACGAAGCGCTGGCCTCTGCGTATGTTGCAGTCAAAGACATGGACAAAGCAGAGGCGATTCTCAAGCAGGTTACAGAGCTATCCTCCGACATATCCCCAACGCCAATCTGGAATACGGTTTTATCGGCCCACGCAGCCATGGGCAATGATGAAAGAGTAAACCAAATTTTCGAGCTGATGCACCAAAGGGAAGTTCCCTTCGACTATTACACCTATGGAATCGTGATGCACTGCTTGTGCCTGGCTGGGAAAATGGAATCAGCGGAACAGACTCTCACCTACATGAAGGAGGCCAAATTCCATATCAACACCGACAAGTATGCCATACTCATGGTGGGGTACTTGCGCTTAGGAGAGTTTCGCATGGTATGGGAGACCTTTAAAAGGATGTTGGACGACGGTCTAAAGGCCGACTTCAAAACACTTGCAGTGCTGCTGAAGTCGTACGCTCATGCGGAGGTTGAAGAGGACTCGGATGTTGCGGGTGAGATGGTGCACCTGGCAGCTACTGAGAAGACTCTCGATGAAATTACGACCGAAGTGAGAGACCTGGATCTTGCATCCTTCGACAGCGTCAAGAGCGCAACTCCGCCATGGTTGTTCACCCCGCTCATCAACGTGTACTTCCACAAGCAGGCGTGGGATCATGCCATCAGTATCTTCGCCCGATTCCTCCGGGTTTCCGAAAAGGAAGAATACGGCGCATCCCCAAATTTTCAGATGTACAAATCGATGATGCGAGTATATCATGCGGGGGGTGACGTTGAAGGAGTCCGACACATGTGGGAAGGTCTCAAAGCCTTCGCTGTGCAACTCCACAAAGCCATAGACTTGAAGCAGTCCAACCGCCGAGCAGTCCTGGATGTATACAGGAACGAGGTTTGCAGTGCACTATCAATCCTTATCAAGGCCATGGCCGAAACCAAAGACATCGACACCATAGACGAGGAAGTCAAGTCCATCCAGGGGTTCGGATACGAACTCGACAATGTCAACTGGAACGACTACGTTCAGGCGTTGGTGCTTGCGGGGAAACTCACCAGAGCCGCAGAGGTGTGCGAGAAGAACCTTATGAGCAGGTGGCACGACGTCCGACTTTACTTCTTCTACCAGGATCCCAGCATGCGCGGAGAGGAAGGGAAGGAGTTGCCAACGGTTAGACCATTCATAAGGACTATCGAGGCCATTGCAACAGAGCTAAAATCGTTGGAGGAATTGCGGAAGCGTGGTGATCCAACTGCAAAAGGCTTGCTGGTCGATATCTATAGGAATGCGCCGACGACGTGGGAAGCTTGTGATGGACTTGAGGATTTGGAGGGAAGAGCAAGCAAGGAGATGATGTTTCGATTACAAAAAAGCGGAGAGGAGCAGATGGTGCGCGGCGGTGGTGGTAACGGCTACTATTAACTGTACTTATAGGTCGATCATATTATGGATATAGACAGGGAGTTTTATGCGTGTTTGTTATTTGTAGGGAGAAATGGTGATTATGTCTGTTACGAGGTGTTTTGACTTTTGCTGGTGTACAACGATACATGATGTGAGGAGAGATGCATATCAGTGGGATTTGGATGCTCAGCACTCTGAAATACAATTATTAGTGCTTTAGTGTGCTAGATTGAATCGAGGTTAGACCGGTTGGCTATATGTATATACACGGTTCCTTATCCAGGACTTGTATTTGCAACACTAGGGTCCTCGTGATTGTAGGAAACTCATCTGGAGAGAAGTGGGATCTGCCATTATTCCCGTCAACTGCTCCAATAACCCTCCATATGATGTCACTCGGAATCAATGATTACAGCGAATACACAGCAAAGCTTCATTGAAACATACACCCATAACCCATGAAAAGCCGCAAAGAGAAACCCGTACGAAACACGCACAAAACAAGAAATGGAAATGTCCACAACTGAATTCTCCCACCACACCGTCCTCCACATTCTCGCGTTAAAACAACATTCCCGGCTTCTTATCCTTCGCTACCGGGCTCCCATGGTGAAAAAACAGAATCTTAATCGTCAAAGCCAACCCAGCATGCAGCGCAACCACGACGATCAGTAAAACCTGTGCCGTCTTTGCATCGGTTGCCGACACGACCGGGTACAAATTCCGAAATAGGAAGAGCGCACTGACACCGAAGCCGACACCGACAAACACCCAGTTCAGAATAGCGACTGGCGAAGCAGATGCGATTGCGACAGGGACCCAGATCAAATTTGAGTAGCCGTAGAGACAGAGACATTCCAGTAGATTTGCAGACTCGCTACCATACCACTTCAGAACGCCCCACAGCGCGACGGGGATGAAGGCTGTGTAGCCATACATCAACCCGGCCGCCCCGGAGAGAAGACCAAAGTCGTAGGCGTAGGGCTGGTCTTTCATGCGCGCGAAGTACTGCGCGATGGTGGAGGAGAGGAAGAGGATTAGCACCACTGTGGTGGTGATCCAGAATGGGCCGTAGAGATCGGGATTGCCTTCTAGGACGTCGAGGAACATAGTGCGCGGGAATAGCGCAGCCATACACCGCTTTACTACTTCGTTGGTATCCACGTCGAAGAAACTAGCGTAAAAGTCGAAGCTCCAAAGGTATCGCTTTCCATCGTTGTCGCTGGAGCGCGAGCCTGAGGGGCCGCCGCCGGAGAAGAAGCCGCCGCGACCTGCGGGTTGGAGTCAACGCGCCGTAAAAGAGGGGAGGTGATGGGGACACACTGGATGAGTTTTGTGGGATCTTGCCGCTGGCTTGGTCTTGATTGTAATCTGTGAAATGTCAGTAAACAGTCTTCGTACTAGAGCTTCAGAGGTGACAGACTGGATTGGTGGAACTCGAGGTCGGCGAGATCGGTGTGTCCGAGATCTCCATCATCGTCGTCGATATCGACGACAACATCGTAACCGGCGTTGTTGGCCATCTGGGAGGTATGGGTTGGGTAGGTGTTTGGAGGTTAGTCGTGTTATAGCGTTTTGAAGCTCAAAGCTGAGAGGATGACGAACAGGGTCTTCAGGTTTGAGATAAGATCAATCTGATAGAGAATATCGAGTGCGAGGCTGTGATGTCATCCCACAGCTATTAGCCCGGATGAGTTGTATTCTGATCCATTGGTTACCGCCAGATCAATCGCAGCTGCACTGCAGGATTTCCTAGCTAGTAAGAGACAGATAGTGGGACAAAGAAATGTGAATTGGAATGTGTTCCTGCTTTTGAGCCGCAGGGGAAACATGGTCATGACTCCATCCGTTCGCACTACCCCACTATACCTCAGAACAAAAACGACAGCGACATCGCATCCCCCAACCCTCCTGCCAAAACACCTAGTCACCCAATACCGGTGCAAGCGAGGGTCCTCTACACAAAATGACTTCTCAAATGGTGGACATCCACACCCCGGGGCTAAAGTGGTGGCTCACTCACCTCGAAAACGACTTCCATCCTGCACACTCTGTCGACCTCTTCGTCAAGTCCTACCCCCACCACCACCACCCCCATCCCTCCAGCCGAACTAACTCCCTACAGTGCCCTCAAGCGTCGCTCCATCCGCAATCCCACCCCATCAGCGGTAGGAACAGCCCAACTCTTCCTCCGCCTGATCGCCGCGCACAAATTCATCTCTATCGCCCGCCTAGTCGACTATGTCCTCTCCCTCGAGACCAAGCTCTCCGCCGCCCATCCACGCGAGATGTCAATCCGCAACATGGTTCGCCGGGTACTCGGGATCATCCGCGAGGAGGCCGAAAACGCCGGTTTGGGTGCCCTGTTCAACGCGGCGATGGAAGCCTCCGAGGCGCGCGAGGAACCCCCAAGTCCCACCGCAGCCACCCATCGCCCGCTGCTCTTAACCTCGCACACCTCATTTGCAATTGGTACGCAGGCCTCGGTCACAAGTCTCTTCAACATCCTCTCGGGCCATAGCCCCCAGACCATGTCCGCCTCCACCACCCCGATGCACTCAGGCGTGCACACCCCCGTGCAGCAGCTTCCCCCCGGCGCCGGCGCACAAAAAGATATCCGCCCCGCAGTGCTGCAGGATATCAAAGAACTCGTTGACGAGCTTGAATCTAGCGAGACCTCAATTGCCGAGTATGCGCCGCAGCTGATCCACCGGAACGAGTTAATCCTGACCTACGGCCTCTCCCCGCTCGTTCACCTACTGCTCCTCAAGGCCGCACACAAGCGCGAACACAATTTCACGGTTGTTGTGGTCGAGGGCTCCCCGAACATCCTGAAACGCACGCACGGCGCGGCAATGAACAAGATCCCGCTTACGGACGACGACGGCGTGGACTCCGAAACCGCCGCTGCGCGGAAGAGCTTACAGGAGCGAGGCGTCCAGGTCATCGTCATCGCCGATAGCGACATCTACAACTTCATCGGGCGCGTGAACAAGGTGTTTCTTGCCGCAAACTATGTGTTGGCAGATGGCTCGGTTCTGGCCACATCGGGTGCGCTGAATATCGCCCGCGCTGCAAAGGCGCTGTGTAAACCCGTGGTTGTGGTGGCAGGGAGTCACGTTCTTTGTCCGGTTACGAGCTATTACCAGGAAGTTCTGGTGGAGATGGGACCACCCGTTACGGTGGGATATGACGAGGGATACCTGCTCGATAATGCAGAATTTCAAAATCCCCTCGTCGACTTTATTGAGCCGCAGTATGTCACCATGTTTGTGACGAATAAGTAAGTCCCCTCCACCCCGTCGAAGTTTCTTGGTCTAATACGGATGGGTGAATCAGCGGTATTGTTTCAAAAACTACCATTAACCGCGCCACCCTCGATTTATATCACATGCCGGAGGCAGATCTGATATAGACTGCGTTCTTTTTGGGTTGGACCTTGGGCTTTAGAGATATTTTTTGTGTTTTTTGCTTTACGGCGTAGAGGGTTGTGAACTGATGTGATGCTTTTGCTTGCGTTTCTTTCTCACATATGGGGTGCATGCGGGGGAACAAAAGTCGCGTTTCTTTTATATGGGAGCTGCATCTGGTATAGATAGAAGTGGAATGGCGTTGATGATGGGGTAACTGTACTGGTACAAATGTTGCTCTGAATATCGAGTACTAATCACAGTTTGAGACTGCTCTGAATTCCTCAGCTTACTTTGAAATGACCAGACGGGATATTGCACATTACGTTCTTAGCAGGGCAGAAGCAAAGTCAGACACCCCACCGTCGGTTGAAAACCAGATAATTCTCCAAGCACCGTTTTGTAGTATTCCCAAACTCCGGTAACATTTCTGCACGCAGATATAACGCTGGTCAGCCAAACAAGCAACCGCCCTATCGTCCCCACAACCTTCCCAACAGTCCTTTATTCTCCTCTGCTTCCTTCCGCTCCGCCGTCTTCTCCTTGGTCGTTCCCGTACCAGGGTACTCAATGAAATTCCATGCAATATCCAAAAACAACGGCTTAACCGGCACGGGCTGCACCCTAGGTGGCCACTGAACGATTCCCTTCTCAAAGTCTATCTTATCCGGCCACTGATCCAGCCTCTCCAATAGCACACCATACTGTTCGCTCGATGTCCCCGCCTTCGCTGCAAGTGTGTCCATCTCCACAAGGGCCTGGTACCGTGCTACTTCTCCGCCTAGGGATTGTTGCAGCTTGTGAGCATCCTCATGAGTAACTTCGAGGCCTTTGTGGGATGCTTCAGAAGGCTGGGTTGGGAGCGAAGAAATAGCTGTGCTGATGTATTGGTGCGCGCGATGGAACAGAGCAAGTGCGTTTTTGCGGTTGCTGAGAAGGGCGTGGGAACGGGCGATAGAAGATGTGCGAAGGGCGCGGAAGAAGGAAGTTTTGGAGTTAAGCTCGGAGATGAAAACCTCGTCTGCAGCGACACCGGGGAGTTCGGCGATGTGTTCCAGACTCTAGGTTGCGGTTAGCTATGGATCTACCTACGAGAAATCGAGTCATACCTGGAGGATAGCATCATATAGCGCAATCTCTTCTTTGAGATGTCCCAGCTTCTTGCCAGAAACTTCTTCGCTGGGTGCTTGCCCGTCCTTCTTGGGTTTTTTGGGGCCCGACATAATGTTCGAGATCATCACTCGGTTACGCCCAACACGCCAGCAAATCATGGAGTAGTTGACCACCGTCCAGATGAGATGGAGATTCTGCATCTTCTGCTCGGTAGTGGACATGCCTTCTGCCTTGCGCTCGTCGATAGCTTTTCGCGTCGCATCAACCGCATCCTGCCATGCCAGAAGTACAGCGTCAAACGCATCCGTAGAGCCTTGTTGTTCCTGGGAGTTGTAGGCCGCCTCTGCAGTATGTGCTTCGTAGAGAGCGATAGAGATGTCGGCCTCTTCCACGGATGCCGTCCGCCCACGCCAAGTCACGGAAGTGACTGATCCTGCCTCAGGAACGTCTACGTCCATCTGTTCCGTGAAAGCCTGGGAGTCAAGCTTCTCGATCGCCTCCACTATCCGGGGAGAGTCTTCGCGGAGAAAGTATTGTCGGGAAATAGCAACAATGTCCATGCTTCTGGGCAGCTGGAGCTGGTAGGCAGAGTATCGGATGCTCGGGTCGACTGTGCCAACCAACTGTTCTTGGTAGACCTCATTCTTGGTGTTTGTCGACAAAACGGAGTAAATTGTTCTTGACACTGCAAAAGCTCGGAGTGCTTCTTCCCAGTGCTTCTTTTCGAAAGCTTCCAAGCCTCTGAAGGAGAATACATAGGCGGCCGCTTCGAGAAGGTCGTTACTCGTAGCATTAGACTCAGGAGACTCGAGGAGCGTGTAGAGTTCGAAGGCATGCTTCTGGGCTTTGTGGAAACGGGAGACGACTTGACTCCTAATTGAGCCGGTTGCTGAGGCAGGGTCTTCGGACATCAACGACTTCAGGTGCATGGCATGGGCCCATGCTCGCTCGGAGTAGAATAGTAGCAGCTGTGCATGGCTTTGAAAAAATTAGTATACTACATATTTCGAGATGGATGTATATGAACCTGGGATCCTTTGCGATGTTCTCGGGGGTCAATGCTAGCTGCAAAACGTATCTTTTGGGGTTCGAACGGCCGAGGCGTTTCCGGAGAGTCGCGAGACGCCGAGAACACATGGACCGGTACGCATTGTAATCGCCCACCAGGAGACCCTCCTGGCGTTGGTTGTGAAAAAAGGTAGTGAGATCCATTACTCCAGCCTTCCTTCAAGTTGCAGCCAGAGGTGGGGTTAGAGACAGAGGATGAGGAGAACTCTGGGACACCGAACATGTCATCACGGGCCAGATATCTGGGTTAGGGGTAAAGGAAATGAAGGATGTTGGCAATTTTCTCAAGGTCCCATATTTCTCTGTTTGCACTCTGTTTGCCGTTCTGATTATGCCGAATTCCTCCATAAAAACCCGTTGCTCTTGAGTTGCTCATGCTCCGAGTTCTCCCTCCCACCAAAAAACAGATCCGCTGCTGATCTAGAGTATTACTGCATGTGCGTACGTGCACTAGCCCAGACCAGCGATGGATGAAGGCGAGAATACCGATGGGCAGACGGGTGGTGGAACATTGGGGGGTTTGTTTAATATTTCTGTTCTGGGGTAAACCGGAATTGCCACAAAGCTTGGTACCCCCTCCGTGAAGTCGGTGTTTCCAGAAAAGTTTGAGCTCTGGTGAGCGCTGAGCTCCCTGTAAGTTTGCTGCGTGTGCTTCAGCAGACAATATCTGGTATCTCTCGGGTGTCGGGATTCTCACCAAAGATCCCTCTGTTGTGTTGTTTTACTATACTAGTGTTGATAAGACTTTGGATGGGTCTCAGGTGACTTCATCGGCCCAGTCTTCTCATTCCGTCACTCGAGAAGCATCTGATGACATTTCTCCCCGTTCGTTTTGCAGAATAATCCGCTCGGCGATCGAGCTGCTCAAATGTGTAATCCCATCGGCTTCTCTCGTTATTTAAGGAGGCGGGAATTCCCGGCTGAGTGCCCCGACAGTGAACGATTGGAGGAGTGAGTGAGTGAGTGACCCGAAGGAGCATAGAGAGGCATGGAGTTGGAGTTGGAGTTTCCTCTTCGTGCCTGTTGGTCATTTGGTCATTCGGACTCTCCTCCGGCTAAGACCACCCACTGGAGCCAACATTCTAGACAGAAACTCCAGCAGGAAAATCACAAATCTCCCATTGAGGCACCTGCAGAAGTCCCTCTGCACGTCAAGTGAGGTGCTCTGGTTTGAGTTTTGTGCATCAGAGGACGTGGTGGGTTGCGCAAGACAGCTGCTTGCTAGCTGTTCTCTAGCGAAAAGCCAGGAGGAATAACAAACAAGAACAAGAGCAATACCCCAATACAGTCAGTCACAAGTACGTCGACTAAGTATAAGATATTATTTATTAGAAAACCGCCTTCACCGCGCTCTCCCTTCAATTATTCCCCATCCGCGCTCCTCACCACCACCCCGCCCTCTCAGTGCAATACTCCAAAATCCCCGAGTATTTAATCTTCGAATGCCCTTCTCTTGCAGTGACGGCGAACAGCCGCCACAGTCCCCATCAAATCTACAGAAGTTCCAATTGTCGCCTTCCATGCAACCACAGCTGGACCTGAGCTCCGAGGCAACACCCCCATCACCACCGCTTCCCACTGTTCCTCATTTTTTGCCAACAGCTCAGAACGACGTCATCCTCACAAATGTTTCTGGGATCACTGACAGAGCTGAACTTATTGAGCGGATAAAAGCAGGCGAGACGCCGACATGGATCCCAACGCGGAATGTACGTCGAACGAGCTATGCAGGAGCTTCGTCCGCTGAAGAAATGCTAAAATGGGTCTTTTCGCAGCTCACCGACCGATACTATCCCAACCACTCTCCCACAAGCACACCGCGATTGACCGATGACCACCCCGATCGACCTCAACCAGCTCTTCACCAAGGAATATTTACAAGCGAGGGAAGAGGGACATACGATGCACCTCAGTCACCAACTGCGGCTTCAACTCCGTTTCAAAGATGTGGCTTTACCGAACGATCATTAACACCCTTACAAACCTCGTTTCCTCGCGGCTCACAGCGCACTCGCCACGTTCGAACTCCATCATTGTCTTCGAGCTTTATCCTCAAGACACCAACGTCACCACTCGTGCACTCGTCGAATACGGACACCGATGGCAGTAGCGATGAGTCTGCACGACCTCCCTCCACCGATCCTATAGATATCGGATTCTCAGAGCGCCGTGCTCGTCGCAAATCACTCCCTCCATCTGCGCTCTCCACCCTCCAACTTTCACCAACCGCTGCCACCTTCGGCTCTATCCCACACCGGCGAACAGGCTCATATCACTGGGATGAACCAATGTCACCCACCACCTCTCGGCACTCGCGACGGCTATCTGGGATAGGTGGGGCCTCTTCAGAACTCCCGTTCGGCTCCTTTGTAGGCTCCTACGAAGAATCTATCCTCAACGGGCGGATGTCCACCACGCCTTCAAAGCCCCTCAACTTCCTTGCTCAGATTGGTGTACTAGGCTTAGGCAAATGCAAACAGTCACTCCGATGTCCAACCCATGTCACGCTCCCCTTCCCAGCCTACTTCTACTCCGTTGGTGACTACGACTCTCCTTCTCCATACGTCGGCCAAATTGATCTTGAATCGGCGCTCGGCTCCCAATCCTCAAAGGGGAAGAAACCACCACCAGGCGTAGGCGGTTCCTACCGCATCCCGCAGCGTGGTCAACTCCAAATCGTTATCAAGAACCCAAATAAAACCGCCGTCAAGCTCTTCCTAGTTCCTTACGACCTGCGCGATATGGAGCCGGGAACGAAAACTTTTATTAGACAGAAGGCATACTCGGTGGGCGAGGTGCCAGACCCAGACCTTCCAGCAACTCCGTTGACAAGGCAAAAAGAGAAGGACTCTCTACGGTATCTGATACACCTCCACATTGTCTGTCCTTCTCGCAGCAGATACTATATCTTCAAAGCCATTCGAGTTGTGTTTGCAAACAGAGTACCAGATGGGAAGGAGCGGCTCAGGAACGAGGCACTGTGGCCTGAGCCCAAATATTCAACGTGGAAACCGGAAGCGGCATCTTGTTCCACTACCCCCACGGCGGGTAGGAAACGGAGCGCCAGTTTGTATGGGGTGAGGCAGGGTGGAGAAGCAGGAGGAAGGGCAAGAACTCCACCACCGCCTCTGCCTCTACTTATGAAACCTGCAGGGCCGACTGATGGCTCAGCATTTATGGATGTGGATGATGGCAACACAAGTGCATACGAGAAAGTGGATTTGTCAGGTTCGCTAATGAAAATTGAAGGGCGAGGATTACTGGCGAGGAGGTTAAAGGAGCTCGAGGTAGAAGCACAAAAGGACGAAGAACGGGAGGAGGATATGTAAAACAGCACAAGTAAGTACAGCGCGCGGGAATATCATCAAATTTGTAATATATGGGATCATAGACTAGCTCCTCCTTTTCAACCCTTTTCGATGCAGTGTTTTTCCGGGGTGATTGCTTCTTTTGGATTCCTTTAATGGTGTTTGAAGCTCTCTTTCAATTCCATGTGTATGTTACTGTTACTACCATAAGTATTCGTTGTTATATCGCGAAAAAATTTGTAGTTTTTTTGTACCTTTTGACCAGCCTAAAAAAAAAAAGATCGGACGAACCAGGTGTAACCCCATTGCGTCATTGTTAAGCGAGAAAAAGCTTATCGTTGAGCCGCAATATAGCGTATGCACCCAATTTGTATGTATGTATGGATATGCACCTTACATTTCCTGCATTGGCTGAAAACCGGTTCCTTACTTCTTAAGTAAACCGAAAATCTATAGATAGATCAAGTGTCACGTTTAGCAGCCCACCATCAAGGCTGCTGTTTTCTATGCATCATGGGTAAACCTTGGGGCTCTACTGGATCGTCGGACAGGATGCCTAAATCCACATTTTCCATCGATCCAGTCGAGAGAAATATACAGAGCTGCAATACCCAGAGGAGACATCAATACCAGAAGAACAGGGGGAACCTAACAACCGAGGCAGCACACGAAAGCTGAGAAATCAGGAGGCGGATATGCTGCGAGATAAAGACAGGAGCGGGTTTGACAGCCATCTACTGTTTCTCCTGACGCACGCACGGGACGGGACGCGATCAAACACTGACTGTTCCACCCCCCTGCCCCCTGCCGCAGTGATTCAATTTCATGTCCGAGCCACCCCGTCCCCTCACGCCACCCGCGCGCCCGCAGTAACGCTCCTCGGAGACGGGAACCCGACGGCGAGATATCCCCCACAAGCGCTAAACACCCAGACGTCCGTCTCTTCTTGGGACGCCCCGTCCCGTGTGCGTCGCTAGGTTTCTCGTGTCGAACGTACGGTATACAGCGCCCTTGGACGCGCATCAACGTGTTGGAAGGGAGTATTGCTTGGAGCCCAGAGAAGGGTCGCAGAAAATTACTCCTAGAGGGGTAGATAGTCGCGTGATTCGCCTTGTGGGGCACTTAGCGTAGTAGGTGGGCTCGAGAAGTTAGCGTTCGATGTTCAGACCCTGGGAGGGGAGGCGAGTGACATCGCATGGTTCGGCGTTCCATCCATCCCCTTGAATGCATGCTGTCAAAGGGCGTACGACTGTGAGCTTCGAAGAGTGTCGAGCGGCCCATATTAATGGACGGGAAATCAGGCTTTTCGCCTGCAAACTAACATTTCATTCGCCACCCTACGCACCACGTGTTGCGGCTTAGCAGGGTCCGCATTGGATTGATTGATTGGCAACTAAATCCCGATTTGGACCAACTTGCTGCCTGCTGCTTGCTGTCCGTTATCGCCCAAACCCCAAACTTCTCCCACAAAACCTCCCCCCCCAACCCAACCCTTCCAACCTCACCTCCACCCACAAACGCAACCCCCTCACCTCCACCTCCACCATCAACAAAACCCACCATGCTTGCGGCCTGTCCACCGCCCCCCTCCGACGCTCCCTCCCCCACCTCCCACCAGCCCTCAAACGCCTACACCTCCGGCCTCCCAGCACCACCCCGCATCCTCATCCCGCCGCCGCAGCTAAACCCGCACCACGACTCTGTGGCCGCGCCGGAATGGCAGCAACCCTCACTGAGCAACATGGTGCTGCAGTCGGAGTCGGTGCTCCCGGGGTCGCTTCAGGACTGGAAATACGAGTACCGGCGGGAAGCGCAGCAGCTCCTGCCGCACCTCTTCCTCGGCCCGCTGTCGGCCGCAAAAAACCCCGCCTTCATCCAATCCAACGACATCACGCTGCTGCTGGCCGTGCGGTCCTCCATGACCGCGCGCGCGCGCCTCCTCGGCTCCCAGCTGCCCGGCGTCCGATACGAGAGCATCGACGTGTCTAGCAACCACGAGCTGATCTCGCAGTTCCAGCGCGCGCAGGACATCATCGACGCGCACTACGTTTCCGGGCTGACGGCGGGGGAGGTGCAGTGTGTGGGCGGGGGCGGGGGCGGGGGGGGCGTGCCGCTAGATGGGCGGGTGCTGCGGGTGCTGCAGGAGCAGTGGATGGCAGCGCGGGGGTCGCGCAACGTCGTTCCCGGCGGGAAAACACTACTGTTCTGCGAATCGGGAAACGAGAGGAGTGCGGTTGTCGCCGCAGCGTATATCATGCAGCATTTGGGGGGGTCGACGATACAGGCGATCCAGATGGTGCAGGGGAAGCGGTTCTGTGTGTGTTTCGATGATGCGATGAAGTGGATGCTTACCAGCTACGAGCCGATCTGGAAGGCGAGGAGTCAGAACCGGCAGGTACAGCAGATTGCGGCGGCGAGTGGTGGGGGGGGAGGAGGCGGGGGGAAGGCGAAGCGGAAGATGGAGGAGGATGATGATGGGGAGGATATGTGGAATGGCGGTGGGGGGAGAGCTCCGTTTCTGGATAATGGGGATACGAACGATGATATCGAGATGGCTTAACACAAAGAAGGGGCCGATCCTCCCTGATTGAGACTGCTTCGACAATACATGTCTCGCTTTTCCCTTTCCTGTTCGAACTATTACTTTGTCTATTTCGACCTAGCTTTTATTATAGCACTTGCAAACATGGGGTTCAGGGAAGGTAGCGTTTTGTGTTTTATCTGTCTTGTACAACTGATATTTTAGAAAAATTGTTGGGGTTTGATGATGTGAGCCTTCAGTTTCCTCCTGTGCTTTCGCACCTTATGGCTCTATCCTAATTAATGTCTTAATTATTACAACCTATGTCTTCCTATCATCTTTTAACTAGTGTTTGTTTGTTCACATTTTCCTTTGTTGAGTAAAGTTTCGAGGTTGTTTGAAACTTTTCAGAGCGTGCAGATAGATGTTATGGATGAGGAATACATATATCCAAGAAGAGGCAGGGTCGCCCTGTGGAGGGTGCTGGAATTACTGGCAGATCATAAGTTAGAATCAATGGGATTCGATTCACTAAAGCATTCATCTACTCATAATCGTGTCTATAATGCACATGGGTCAAGGTCCTTAGAAACCACTTCCAACAATGTAACAGTCCAAAACAGCACTCCTTCCACCTTCCACTGCCGCGATTGCTACCTTAAGCTTTATTGCAAGCTCGTTAACAGTCTTGACTGTTCCACCCCAGATCTGGCCTCCAGCTGCAGCTACAGCGATTCCAGCCTGTACCAATACAGTTATTAACCCACTATTATCATAAGAAAGGCCAACATACATAATCGGGGCTAGGATCCAAGCTGATATTCAGCTCCTCATTAGTAGCGCCCGCAGTATACCCATCAGGGTGAACAAGCTGTGCGCTTTTCCGAGGCGCATTCCATCCGCTGTTGTTGAGCACGATGGTGAGGAATGGAGCGTTGTAGCGACGGCTCATCCAGTACACGGACGACGGAACGCCAAAGAGGAAGGTTCCGTCCCCCACAACTGCCGTGATAAATTTGGATTTGCCCATATGCTGTAGGCCGAGCTTTGCACCAACAGCTGCACCGCCATACCAGCCGACTTGTGAACGTTAGTATGGTGGGAAAAGCAGAGGCAGAGGAAAAACTCACGCCCACCGGCACCGGAATTGAGGACGCTGCCTGGAGCAGTCGGTTTAAGATGGTCGAAAACAATACCTGCGTATCTGTCAGTGATTTCTGCTGAAGAGAGTAGGTGCATACCTGTCATCGTGACGGCTTCAATCATATATAGAGGGTTCTTCTTTGCCATAGCGTCTCTCAAGCTTCCCATTAAGAAATTAGCAGAGAGCAGTCCATCCTTCCGTGGAATCTCGTCAATTGCTAGCTGTTTTTCTCTAGCCTTGAGTTCTTGATTTAACTTTGAGACTCTTGGTCCATTGGTTAAAACATTCTTGGTTGCAATATACGCATTGAGCTGCTTCAGTGATGTTGCCGAGTCTGCACGGTATCTTGCTTTGGCGGCGACGTAGAAGACAGGCATTTGCTGCTTCAGTGGGTCCACATCAATATGGTATATTTGGGCATTAGCAGAGGGTTTGCATCTGATATATATTAGCTAAAAATGCTTAAGGCCGGTACGAGAAGATTTATACCTGGTGTGGATGTAAGGAATATCAACATCGAGGAGCAGGATAACATCTGCTGTTTCAATCTTTTCATGCACTCCATACTTGACGCCCAAAAACGCTGCAATTCCCGTCGTTAGTAAACTTGTGTCCAGTGTGACTGAGCAGAAAGTACCTCTGTGATCTGCAGGAAAGCACATATCACTTCCTAATGTATCCAACACCCTTGCTCCTGTCGAATCCACAAGTTTCACCAACTCTTCCACGGCACCTTCGTTCCGCCCAGAATACCCAGTAATAACCAACGGGTCCTTTGCAGCCAGTAGCGCATCACCAATGCTTCTCACCCCGTCCTCCGGTAATGCCGTTGGCGCAATAGGACTCCAGACACTCTGATCGAGAGCATACGGCTCAATATCCTCCTCCATAACCTCTCTCGCACCGATCAAGTACACTGGGCCCTTGGGATCACTCATAGCAAAGCTCAACGCGCGGTTTACCATCTGCTTGATATTGCGGCCAGTCTTGATCTCTGCCGTGTACCTGCAATACTGCGCAACGATTTGTCGTTGATCGTGTACATCTTGCGACCAGTGGATAAACTCCGTACGAGACCCACGCATTTCTCCCTCAAGCGTGAACGGCGAGAGCCCCGCGAATATGAGCACCGGCGCCCGACCCACCGAGGCATTGTGGACAGCTGCAGCGAGCCCTTGCGTTCCGACATCCACATGCACGATTACAGCTTGCACTTTACCGGTCGTGAGGGCCATGCCGTGCGCGGCAGAAAGTGCCACCATCTAAACAAGAGGTTGTCAGCTCCCATTCACAAGAGAAGTAATAGCACAATAACAACAAACACACCTCATTGGGGCAAGTGATGATCTTGGGAAATTTATCGGGCGTCTCCCTCTGTCCCTTAACCATAGCCTCCAAAATACCTGAAACACCACCATATCAACTCACACTCACGGTAGCAGTTTCGGAGAACTTTGGAAGCTGTACTGGGATGGTCTGAACCCAGATTGACAAAGCAATGGGTAACACCAGCCTCCCATAGGGCCTCAAAGAAGGCAAACGATGCGGTATACCTACTAGCATGTCAATCTTTAACATCACGTAATGGAGTGTGTGGGAATAAGCTCACATGATGTGGTCAGAGCTGTGGGTTAAAGTACTTGGTACTTGGGTAGAGTAAGCGGGATCGATTGAAAACGCCTCTTTCGATGGAGGGCGGTGGGAAGCTTATCTGTGAAAGCAAGTAGGAGGAGGAGGAAGGGGGGAGGAGGGATGAGGGATGAGGAATTAGAGGGGTAGTCCTGGAAATATCCCCAGCAGGCATATAGCGGTCACAGGACATCCCTTCGAGTCCCCGATAGACCAGGTGCTAGGTAGCTTGACAGCAGTCCTAGCCCCGTTTCGTTGGAGCCTCGATGCCATCTGCCAATCGAATTAATAGCTGACGGGGTTTGGTCGGACATCGTCATCATGCTAGGAGTTGAGAACCACCATGTTACACGATATCGTAAACATACATATCAAAACCCGTGCATAGCCGCACAACCGAGACCATATGGAGAAATACCCCACTCCACCACCTTCCATGCATGCATGACCTACTCCCGTACAACATCCCGCATTAAGGCACAAAACTGCAAAAGCACTAAATCATAAACTTTTCTTCCACAGAGATACCTATATATCCACAAAGAAAAGATAGTTTCGTTGCGTAGCCAAAGGAAGAGTGCAAAAAGCCGCCATCAGAAAACCAAGCTCACTATGCAAATACGGAGAAGATAAACTAGACCCCACCTCAACACCAAAGCCTCTACGAGACGTTGAAGATTTTCTTCAGATTGACCAGTAGATGCCAATCCTCCTTTGCAACTTCCTCCCTATAGAACTTCTTCAATGTATCGATAGTAACACGGCTTATGTGTGAATAGAGCACATCCTTCTCGTCGAGATGTCTTCCATACAAAGGCTGGTTGGGGCCTTCGATCTTGATAGCAATACTAGGAGAGCCCTTCTTTGCAATTTCCATTTTCTTGTGGTTGAGCTCCATGCTGGTGACACGGCCGAGGACAATTGGTTCCATTTCCCCCGTTACTGCGTTCTTCTTAACAGCTGCAATGGGTGTTCCCATGCGAAGCGATCCTTCCACGACATCTACACCAAGAACGATAGGGTCCTTCCTTGTGAAGACGGCGACAGTGTTCAGGACACAAGGGAAGACGGCTTGAGCAGCAGATTCCTGACGTTGGGCTTCCAGCATTTGCTAGGGCACATAGTTAGTATATGGCAAGTTATCATGGAAGACGAGACAACCGACCTTCTGGTGGGCAGTGAAATTGTCAAACAGATGATAAATAATCTCTGCGCTGAAAATCTTGACACCAACCTCGTCCGCATATTGCTGTGCTTCCTTGTCAATCTTTACATCGAAGCAGAGCATGACTGCGTATCTGTAATAGCAGGGATCAGTCTAATTGAACGGAATTGATAGACGAACAATATACTCTTTGTGCTTTTCCAGCATTGCTCCGGCACGCATTACGTCGCGTTTGTAAACTGGTCCAATGGAGATGGTGCTGACTGGAATACTACTGGTTCGCAGGAATTCGAGCAACGCCTCCAAAGAACCGAGCGTAGATGCTTGGACTGCCACACCCGTACCGGAAGTGGATACTCTGCTGAGAAGGCTCTCAAGATCGCCCATGATTTCCTCCTCGAGATCCTCTTCATCATCGTCTGGACCGACAACCAACAACCTAGAGCCAGCAATAGCGCCTTCAAGATCGTTTGCAGCAATCTTGACTCCCATAGCTGCCTTGATCTCCTTGTGATGAACATACTGCGCCTTGATTCGCAATTCCTTCATCGGCTGTGGCGTTAATAGTGCTCGGATATTTGTCGAGATCGCACCGTTCAGCCCGCATACTACAATCCGATCACCCTCGTGTAACACACCGTTACTTAAGACTACATCAATCGTGGTTCCTAGTCCCTCGATGACCTTGACTTCGAGTACGGTACATTCCAAGCTCGAAAGATACATCAACTTCTCAGCCATTCTCTGCTGCGTGAGTTCGATCAAGAGCTTCAACATATCTGGTATTCCTTCTCCGGTATGTGCAGAAGTAGGTACAAGCGAGACGTATCGAGCTAAGTTCTTATTTTCGTAATACAACTCGGAGTTGAGACCTTGCTCGGCGAATGCGACCTTAGTTTTCTCAAGTCGATCTTTGAACTCGGCCCGGACAGATTTATTCTGCTTAGCGAGTGATGCCTTGAAGCCATTGTCAGGAATGGCGATCCAACCGTAGAGACGGTCAATCTATAAATTGTTCGTTAGTCACTCTCTAAGACACTATCATCATACTGGCAAGAGATACCTTGTTCAATGCAACAATAAAAGGTGTCTTCCGGTCTCGCAGCAGTCTGATGGATTCAAGAGTCTGGGGTTCAAGACCATGCATGATATCCACTACCAAAATGGCGATATTACAGAGAGATGATCCTCGCGAACGAAGATTGGTGAAAGACTCGTGACCAGGGGTATCGATAATGAGCAAGCCGGGCGTCTTGAATTCCATTTCACCATTGGGATCCACAACCCTGGTTTTTTGTCGAATGGCTTCTGTAGGGAAATAGGTTGCACCAATCTGCTGAGTGATACCTCCAGCCTCTCCTTCCTGGACGTTGGTCTGCCGTACTTTGTCCAGAAGCTTTGTTTTACCAGTATCGACGTGTCCCAGAATACAACAAATAGGAGAACGAAGGTTGTCTTTTGATGCTGCTGCCTTGGCATCCTCTAGCTGCTTGTTTCGACGTCCAGCTGCTTCTGCTTTTCTTTGAGCTTCTGCTCTTTGCGCCACTGTCAGGTCCTCATCTTCAGAATCATCTTCAGAATCATCTTCGTTTTCGTTTTCGTCTTCGTCTTCATCCCCACTTTTCCCTGCCCCGTTTGCTGTATGTAATTAGCATACTTAAAGAACACTGGGCTGGAATATGACATACCTGGTTTCTCATCCTCACTCTCGTCGTCCCAAGATTCCTTTACGTTGCCATCCTCATCAATTGCATCTTCCCAGCTGTCAACAATATCATCCTCTTCCTTTTTGGCCTTAGCTAATGCTGCTTCAGCTTCCCTCAGCTTTTGTGCCTCTGCCTCTTCCTTTGCCTTCTTCTCGGCAGCTAATCTCTCCCATTCCTCCCTTAGTCTCTTTTCCTCAGCTTCTTTTGCCTCCACCTCCGCCTTCGCTTTGTCTGCCCCACCCTTCTTCTTCTTTTTGTCATTCGAGGGTTTCTTGACCTTGTCGGGCACATCGAGTCCTTCCACTAACATACCGGCGTCTCGCATTTGTTGCAGTCGCAATTCTGCCTTTTTCGCCGCTTCCTTCTGGGTTTTGGTCATATATTTGCCCTCTTTCTTCTGCTGTTCCTTCTTGTCCTTTTCCTTCTCCCTCTTGCGTAATCTGGCCTCCTCCTTCTTCTTCTCCTCCTCTTCTCGCGCACGCTCTTCTTCCTCTATCCGCTTGCGCTCCTCTTCCTCGGCTTTTGCAATCGCTTCCTGTTGTTGACGCAGGAGGTCTTGTTGTTTTCGGATTGCTGCGAGCGCTGCGGGAAGCTTCTTTCCCTTTCCTGCAGCAGCGGCACCAGATTTCGTGGGTTCAGTCACGGTGGGTGTTGCCTTGGGTGCATCTGTCTCTTCGGGGGTTTTCCCTGATGCCGCAGCCTTTTTCTTCGCTGCCTATAGGTTTCAGTCAGCAATAGTTGCACAAGATAGGATGTATTCGGGACATACCAGCTCCTTCTTCCTTTGTTTGTCCCTCTCCTTCTTCTCCTTCTCCTTCTCTGCTTTTGTCTTTACTCGCGGCATGCCAGCCTCCTCGTTGTTGGGCGTCGCGGTCTCCGGTGCCGGAGACGCAATAGCTTTCCCACCCTTCTTCCCCTTCTTCACTGGACCAAAGTCGTCATCGTCGATCTCGGTGATCTCTGCTGGGGCACGTCCGATGGGTGTAGAATTGCCAGCAGGTGTACCGGATCCATCAGGCGTGGCATCATGGTCGTCCTGGGTAACAGGAGCTGCAGTCTTCTTGCCCTTCTTCTTTTTGTTCGCCTGGTTCTTTTTGATAGCTCCGAGGAGGCCACCTCCGCCAAAGTCGTCCTCTGTGGCTTCTGTCGGGGCAACAGGCCCAGTCGGCTCCGGCGCTTTATCTTCGACGACGGGGGTGGTGTCCGCTGCTTGGTTGGTGGGAGGTGCGGTTTCGATTTCGTCTTCCCACGAGGTGTCTTGAGCCTTCTTAGACTTGTCCTTTTTCGCCATCGGGTCGCTTTGTGTTTGAAACGGTTTGAGCGGTTTGTTGGTATAACTTTGATGCGGTCTAGATGAATAAAAGGTTCTAATTGACTAGGGAGGTGCGGGGCATACCAACACGGTTTAACAGTTGCTGTTGTAGCGCTGTTGTGGCGGTGGGCGGTCGTTGTAGATTCAATAGATTGAAGTCGAAGTGGGGTGAAGTACCTAGTAGCACTGGTTGGTGGGGGATTACACAATTTTTGTGTGCCAAGTCACCAGTGAAACAACCACTAAAGGGCAGCTTCGGATGAATTTAAATCTCCAGCTTGCTTACAGATACCGTCTGTTCTCATGATGGAAAAAAACGACCATATATAGAAACCCGGCGGGTGCTGCTGATTCCGATCTTTTGCATCCCAAACACCAAGTAGGCAGCAGAACCAACACACCTGAATGTGTTTCAACATGAATTTTTGTGATTGGCTGGACAAATGCTGAGACGTGACAGGTTTGCGTTGCGCAAATACGTACACTAGAGTAGTGATAAGGCACTCTACTCTATAGTACAGTGTCCATATTCCTGCGGATGAATTGATGGACGAAGAAAGGCTATGTCAGTGACCACTATGAATCACTATGGATTACCATGAATCGCTCCCGTGCATCAATGTGTGGCGAGTGGCAAGGCTGAGCCACCATTCCTTACAATGACGCTATCATACCTGGTCATGCTGCTCTGTTTCTGTTGCACAGAGGCGTGTCCCTGCTTGCAGCTTTGCCCCGCTGCCTCCTCATACCTGTTACTTTCGCCTTCTCCTTGTACAGTCGCTCACTTCTCTTCCCTTCCAAACCAGTCTCTGTAAGCTCCAATACTTTCTATATCCACTGTTCAGCGGGCTCAGCGTCACCTTCCTTCCCAATTCTGCTCCACCTGGGCGATTTTCCGTAACCTCCACATCCTCCCGCAAGCGGAGCTCTCTCAGTCCTCACCATGCCTGTCAGGGCCCTCGTCGCCGGTGTATTCGCAGTCTCAGCCGTCGGTTACATCGTCTACGATAAACGCGAGCATGTCTTAGAATTCGTCGACCTCTCTCGACAAAAGATTGCAGAGCTCCTGCGGCTGATTGCTGACAAAGTGAGCTCTGAGGAGCGACGACATCAAACTGAGGAGGTTCCCATGGCCGGTCGACAGTTTTCGTTTTCGTCAAGTAGCAGCACCCACGATGAGAAGAGGCCAGTACACGAGCCCGAGCAAACGACGACCGCGACTGGTCGGGATGTCGGCGAATTGGGTAGTCTACGACACCGTGGGGCTGAGCCTCACGAAGGATCGACGGTCATCTTTGATAGCACGGGTGATTCATCCGAACCTCCTGCCTACAACAAGGAAGCCGCGTACATGGTCCCTATTAACGTTACTGCCGTACCCGAGAACCTTGCACCTCTGGTTTCAAACGAGAATGCTTCAGAGAGCGGTTACGAAACAGCAGCACCACAACCACAAGCTCGGAGTATTAGTCGTCATACCGCATCGCTATCTTCTAGAACAATCTCGGATAACGGAGACTATCCAGTGCCAGAAAATCGCTTTGTGAACCCGCAACCCTTCTGGAGCATCCACGAATGGCAAGAAAACACTACTCAGGATGCGCCTGTCGACTGCTCATCTTCGCCCAGTCTAGCCGGCAGTGCAGCAGACGATCTAGACACTATCAGCGACATTGCCAGTGACTTTGGGAGCGACCATGGCACTGAACCGGGGAGCGTGGGGAGCTGGACAGAAGTTGCCAGCGAGTTTAGTGACGATCATCTTGCATAAATTGTTAAAACACAGTCCAGACCATTATCATTCCTCTTTACCTTTTCGCCTCTAGTTCGTTGACGTACAGATCGCCTCCCCTATCTTGTTTCCTACTATATCTGATTTACTCGCTTTGCGGTACGGTACGGTTTGTTTGTTTGTAATCATATTGCATTCGGCCGCTAGCGGCCATGGCATATATAAAATGCTACAGTTTTCCCCTCCGCTTCCGCTTCCGCACAAATGAAAACTCAAAGACCCCAAGAATCTGACAA